>Ga0308156_1000181_pt1 | contig 193737 bp, 141 predicted proteins | sample PhyAR2_FD_201041 | JGI IMG/M metagenome (GOLD analysis project Ga0308156, IMG submission 201041) | Phyllosphere microbial communities from UC Gill Tract Community Farm, Albany, California, United States - DLSL A.R2 | ecosystem: Host-associated > Plants > Phyllosphere > Unclassified | place...
ACGCTGGGGTCCTATGATACCGGCTGGGGGCTGCACAATTTCTGGGGCGCGCCGGTGCGGCTGGCCTATCCCTTTCTGGCCGGACTGGTCCTCTACCGGCTGGGCGATCGCTTGCCGCGCCTCCGACTGGGCTTTCTGCCACTCAGCCTGATCCTGATGCTGTTGTTCGCCGCGCCGGTGTGGCCGGAGGTCGGCGGGGTGAAGTGGAACGGCGTCTATCAGGCGGTCTGCGTGCTGATCCTGTTCCCGCTGATCCTGATCGCCGGGCGGCATTCGGCGGGCAGCGCCACCACGCTGCGCCTGTGCAAGGCGGCGGGGCGGCTGTCCTATCCGCTGTACATCACCCATTATCCGTTCGTGTATGTCTATATGAACTGGGTGGCGACCGGCCCGGCCTCGGCCAGCCGGACGGCGCTGGTCGCGGTGTCGCTCTATATGCTCACGCTGGTCTTCGCGGCGGCGGCGTGGCGTTTCTGGGATGTGCCGATCCGTGCCCGCCTGCTCGCCCGGTTGGGTCGGTCGGCATGACGGCGGCTTGCGCCACGGGCGCCGCCACAACAGGTCGGTCAGCGATCATGACTGGTGAGACCCCTCCACCAGCCTCGCTGGTCCCCCTCCGCTTGCCGGGGAGGAATGAAGGCGACGCGCTCTGAATGTCGATCAGGCCCACTTGCAGGCCAATCAAAATTCCAATGTTTCGTGATCTCCACCGCATTCATCGAACTTCGCGACATATCGCCGAAGTGGTGACCCCTACGAGAATCGAACTCGTGTTTTCGCCGTGAGAGGGCGACGTCCTAACCGCTAGACGAAGGGGCCATGCAGTGGAGGGGCGCTATTAGCGGTGGTGCGTTGGGGCGTCAAGCGCCTCCCCACCGAAACTTTGACAAAAGTGAAAAGGGCGGGGCGACATGATGTCGTCCCGCCCCTTTCCGGTGTCGATCAGGCGGCGTCCTTGCGACGCTCGGCCATTTCCTCGTTCAGCATTTCGGCGAGCAGGAAGGCCAGCTCCAGGCTCTGGCCCGCGTTGAGGCGCGGGTCGCAATGCGTGTGGTAGCGGTCGGCCAGCGACTGCTCGGTCACGTCGATCGCACCGCCGGTGCATTCGGTGACGTTCTGGCCGGTCATCTCGGCATGGATGCCGCCCGCATGGGTGCCCTCTGCGCGGTGGACGGCGAAGAAGCCACGCACCTCGGCCAGGATGCGGTCGAAGGGGCGCGTCTTGTAGCCGGTCGCCGCCTTGATCGTGTTGCCATGCATCGGGTCGCACGACCAGACCACCGGATGCCCCTCGCGCGTGACGGCGCGGACCAGCTTGGGCAGATGCGCCTCGATCTTGTCATGGCCGTAGCGGGTGATGAGCGTCATGCGGCCGGGCACGCGGCCGGGGTTCAGCGTGTCGAGCATCCGCAGCAGCGCCTCGGGCTCCAGGCTGGGGCCGCACTTCACGCCGATCGGGTTGCCGATGCCGCGCAGGAACTCGACATGCGACGAACCCTCGAACCGGGTGCGGTCGCCGATCCACAGGAAATGGGCCGAGGTGTCGTACCAGTCGCCGGTCAGCGAGTCCTGCCGGGTCAGCGCCTGCTCATAGGGCAGCAACAGCGCCTCGTGGCTGGTGTAGAAGCTGGTCTGCGCCAGTTGCGGAACCGACGCCGGATCGATGCCGCACGCCGCCATGAAGTCGAGCGCCTCGCCGATGCGGTCGGCCATCTCGCTATATTTCTGCGCCCAGGGGCTGCGGCCCATGAAGTCATGGGTCCACCGATGGACCTGGTGCAGGTTCGCATAGCCCCCTTGCGCGAAGGCGCGCAGCAGGTTCAGCGTCGCCGCCGACTGCGCATAGGAGCGCAGCATCCGCTGGGGATCGGGAATGCGCGCCTCGGGGGTGAAGGCGATGTCGTTGACATTGTCGCCGCGATAGCTGGGCAACTCGACGCCGCCGACGACCTCGGTATCGGCCGAGCGCGGCTTGGCGAACTGGCCCGCCATGCGGCCCAGCTTCACCACCGGTAGCTTCGAGGCCCAGGTCAGGACGACCGCCATCTGCAGGATGACGCGGAAGGTGTCGCGGATATTGTTGGCGCTATGCTCGGCAAAGCTTTCGGCGCAGTCGCCGCCCTGGAGCAGGAAACCGCGACCCGCCGCCACTTCGGCCAGCTCGGCGGTCAGGCTGCGCGCCTCGCCCGCAAAGACCAGCGGAGGATAGGCGGCCAGCGTCTTGGTCGCGGCGTCCAGCGCATTCTGGTCGGGATAGCGGGGAAGCTGGCGCGCTTCGGCGTTGGTCCAGCTGTCGGGGGCCCAGTTCGCGGCCATGATCGTCCTGCTCTTTCGTCTTCTTTGGTTTCGACCATCGCCCATGCGCCGATTCGACCCCATACGCAATGAAGTTGGCGTTTGAGGCCCCCAAGTCGCGTGCTTTGTTGCGCCTGATACGAGTTTGCGCCGAACGGTGGCCGATTGCGGCGACCGGCTTTGCGGATTGGGGACAGAGGCGGTAGCGAAGGCGCAATGTCGCGTGCCTCCATCCTGTCCTCGGCGGTCGTCGCCCTGTCCGCCTTCCTGCTGTCGGTGCCGGACCAGGCGCCCGCCGCACCTTTGGTCTCGGTCGAGAAGACCGACGACACCGCCTTGTTCGGGGCGATGCGCGACGCCGATCTGCGGCTGGCGACGATCGCATGGAAGCTGGCGACGGCGAATGCGGCGATCTGCCCCGACCGGGCGCCGACTCCCGGCATCGTGATCCATGCGATCGACCAGTACGATCCGGGGGTGCGCAAGCAACTGCCCGCGCTTTTCGGCTTCGAGGGACCGGTCGCGGTCGAGGCGGTGGTGCCGGGCAGTGCGGCGGCCAAGGCCGGGGTGCAGGCGAACGACACGATCGAGGCGGTCGACGGCAAGCCTTTCACGGTCAATCCGGCGGGCGCGTCGCAGGCGAACACCGCGACGCGCGATGCCGCACAGCGCCAGATCGCCGCCGAGCCCGCCGACCGGCCGCTACGCCTGACCCTGCTGCGCCATGGGCAGAAACGCGACGTCACGGTCGCGGCGCAGCCCGGCTGCCGGTCGCGGTTCGAGATGTTGATGGGGCCGGGGCTGACCGCATCGGCGGACGGAGATATCGTCCAGATCGGCTCGCGCTTCTTCGAGCGGTTCGACGACCGGATGATCGCGGTCGTCGTTGCGCACGAATTCTCGCACAACATCCTGCACCATCGCGACCGGCTGGACGCGGCGGGCGTGAAGCGTGGGCTGTTGTCCGAATTCGGGCGCAACGGGCGGCTGTTCCGCCAGACCGAGACCGAGGCCGATCTGCTGGGCGTCATCCTGATGCGCAATGCGGGTTACGATCCGCAGGATGCGGTGCGCTTCTGGCGTGAGCATGGCGGCGAGGTCGATGGCGGTATCTTCCGCAGCCGGACGCACCCATCCTCCTCGGCGCGGGCCGATGCCGTCGCGGCCGAAATCGCGGCCATCCCGGCAGGCGCGCCGACGCCGTACCGCCCGCCGCTGCTCGACCGGGCAGGGGCCGCATTACAATAGGTTGTAATGGTAGGCGCTTAACCAACCGTTTGTAGTTGGCGGCGTATTCCCGATCGAAATCGCGGGCATGACGGCCCGCCGTGTCGGGAATCGCCATGCTCTCATCCTTGCCCATACCGAAGAAGATCGGTTTGTCCTTCGCCCTCGTGATGATGACGGTGTTCATCATGATCGGCGTCTTGTGGTGGGCCTTTGCGCGCATCCAGACGACGACGGCGGAAAGCAGCCACGCCCAGGACATCTACGGCGCTACGCTGGAGATGGAGGGCGGGGTCCAGCGCGAGAACAGCCAGATGCGCGGCTTCCTGATCACGTTGGACGAAGCCTATCTGAAGCAGTATTTCGAGTCGCGCGCGACCGAGACTCAGGCGGCCGCCAGGCTCGATACGCTGCTGGCAAACGACCCCAAGGCCCGCGCGGAGGTCGCCCGGTCGCATGAGCACATGCAGGAATGGCGTCGCACCATCGGCGATCCGCTGATCCGGCGCAGCCGTACCGATCGCGACGGTGCGCAGGCATGGCTTCGCGAGAATAGCGCGCGGGTTCGGGTTACCACGGTGCTCCAGGCGCTGCGCGATGTGCGGGCGCAGACTGTCGAGCAGTTGAAGGACGTCCGCACGGCGCGAAAGTCGGCGCTGCTGACCGGCCAGTGGAGCCTGGCCATCGGGGCGGTGATGATGATCGGCGTCGCGGCGGCGATGGCGCTGCTGTTGTCGCGGGCGCTGGGGCGGCCGATCGTCCGGCTGACCGGGATCATGGAAGAGCTGTCGCAGGGGCGCAACGATATCGCCATTCCCGACGCCGATCGCGGCGACGAACTGGGCAGCATGTCGCGCGCCGTCGTCGTCTTCCGCGACGCGGCCATCGCCAAGGCACGGGCGGATGCCGAGCAGGATGAGGTGGTCGACCGGATCGGCGGCGCGCTGGGTCGGTTGGCCGACTCGGACCTGACGGCGCGGCTCTCGGGCTTCCCGCCTTCCTATGCGGCGATCGAGCGTGACTTCAACACGGCGGTCTCGCGCCTGTCGGGCTCGCTGAGCGCGGTGCGGGTCAACGCCGCCGGGATCGGCAGCGGGGTGGTGGAGATGAACGAAGCGGCCGACGACCTCGCGCGCCGTGCCGAGCAGCAGGCGGCGAGCATCGAGGAAACCTCGGCCGCGATGAACGAGATCGCCCAGTCGGTGACGGCCGCCGCGACCAAGGCGCAGTCGGCCGAGGGCATCGTCCGCAAGGCGAGCAGCGACGTCGCCAATAGCGAGGCGATCGTCCGCCGCACCGTGTCGGCCATCGGCGACATCGAACGCTCGTCCAACGAAATTGCCGAGATCATCGCGGTGATCGACGGCCTGTCCTTCCAGACGAACCTGCTGGCGCTGAACGCAGGCGTTGAGGCGGCGCGGGCGGGCGATGCGGGCAAGGGCTTTGCCGTCGTCGCCTCCGAAGTGCGCGCGCTCGCCGAACGCTCGGCCGAGGCGGCGCGCGACATCAGCGCGCGGATCACGACCACGGTCGAGCGGGTGCGCAGCGGCGTGGAACTGGCCAACAAGACCGACGAGTCGCTGCGCCTGATCGCCACGGGCATGCAGGACATTACGGGGCTGGTCGAATCGATCGCGGGCGGGGCCTCCGAACAGGCGACCAGTATCCACCAGGTGAATCTGGCGATCAACGACATGGACGGCGTGACCCAGGCCAATGCCGCCATGGTCGAGCAGGTAACCGCCGCCGTCCGCGCGCTGTCCGCCGAAACCCGCGCGCTGGAGGAGCAGGTCAACCGCTTCCGCGTCGACGCAACGGCGATGGCCCCGGCCGTGCCGGTCGTACCCGTGCGCCGCGCGGCGGCTCCGACCCCCGCGCCGGTGCGGCGTGTGTCGAGCCCGGTCCAGGGCAATCTGGCCGTGAAGCATGATGACGATGACTGGAGCAGCTTCTAGAGTTGAAAGCGATCAGCATTGCACGGTTTTAGCCCCTCCCCTTCAGGGGAGGGGTTGGGGTGGGGCATCGCCACAGGCCCCGCGTTTGCGGAAACGCCCGACCCCCTGCTCCCCTGAAGGGGAGGGGTGGATCAAGCTGATGGCATCCCGCTCTGATTGCGCACTACCGTCGCCGCATGGCTCTGGAGCGGATCGACGTTCAGCCATGCCCCTCTTCCCTCGCCGCTCATAGAGGGGAGAGAAATGGGCGGACAGGACGGCCTGCACGCTGATCCAGTCTGGAAGGCCCGCAATCCCACCCGGCGGATTGCGGGCCTTGTTGCATTTCGGCACGGGGCAGGGGCCTCATGCGGCGCGGGGATTGTAAGTCGCCTCGCGCCGGGGCAAGCGGCGACCATGGATATTCCCCAACGCTATGCCGATTTCATCCAGTGGATCGGCGACGGCACCGGCATGGCCGACAGCCTGTTGCACGTCCATGCGGGCATGGCGGTGCTGTTCCTGGCGCGAATCCTGACCCGCAAGTCGCTGGCCACGCCGATCCCGCTCGCCTGCGTCGCGCTGGCCGAGGCGGGGAACGAGATCCTCGACCGGCTGCATTACGGATCGTGGCGGTGGGACGATACGCTGGGTGACATCGCTAACACGATGTTCTGGCCGACCGTGTTGTTCATCGGCCTGCGGATGCGATCCCCGCGCGGACGGCGCTGAACCGGCGGAGGGCTCAACCCTCCGGCAGCACGGGCTTCCAGTCCCAGCCCAGCGGATCGCCATCCATCACCTCGACTCCCGCGGCGAGCAGCATGTCGCGAATCGCATCGCTCCTGGCAAAGTCCTTGTCCGCCCGCGCGGCGCGACGCTCCACCAGTTGCTCCTCGATATCCGACTCGCCCAGCGTGGCGGTCTTGGGCCGGGTGCGCAGGTCGGCGCGGGTCAGCGTCGACAGCTGCAATCCCAGCGTCGCGTCGAAGTCCGCCAGCGCCGCGAGTCGCACGCCCGGTGACAGCTTCTTGTCACCCAGCATCTCGTCCAGCACCGGCAGCGCGCGCGGGGTCGCCAGATCGTCCGACAGCGCCACGTCCAGCCGCTCGCGATAGGAGGCCGCATCGCCCTTTTCCGGCGCATCGGCGCGGGTGCGGAGCCCCTCGACCGTCTGGACCAGTCGCTTCAATCGCACCTGCGCGGCGGCCAGCCCGTCCCAGCCGAACTCCATCTCCGACCGATAATGCGCCTGCAGGCACATCAGGCGATAGGCGAGCGGGTGGAAACCGCGATCCATCAGCGCCTGCAGCGTCAGGAACTCGCCCGACGACTTCGACATCTTGCCGGTCCGGTCGACCAGGAAGTTGTTGTGCATCCAGATATTGGCGCCGCTGTCGGGCGTGCAGCTATGCGCCTGGTTCTGCGCGATCTCGTTCGGGTGGTGGATCTCGCGGTGGTCGATGCCGCCGGTATGGATGTCGAACTGCGCACCCAGATACTGTTTGCTCATCACCGAGCATTCCAGATGCCAGCCCGGCGCGCCCGGACCCCAGGGGCTGTCCCATTCCATCTGTCGATTTTCGCCCGGTGCGGAGGCGCGCCAGATGGCGAAGTCGGCCGGATGCCGCTTGCCCGCGACCGGATCGATCCGGCTCTCACCCTCGTCCTCCTGATGCCGGGCGAGGCGGCCATAGTCGGGCACGGTCGTCACGTCGAAATACAGGCCGTCCGGCAGGCGGTAGCAATGCTTCGATTCGATCGCCTTGGCGAAGTCGATCATCTGGGGGACATGCTCGGTCGCCAGCGGAAAGCGGGTCGGCTCGGCGATGCCGAGGTCCTTCAGATTGCGCTTGAAGGCGTCGGTATAATGCCTGGCGATCGCCCAGATGTCCTGGCCGCTCTTCCTGGCAGCCGCCTCCATCTTGTCGTCGCCCGCATCGGCGTCGGAGGTCAGATGGCCAACATCGGTGATGTTGATGATATGGGTGAGCGGCCAGCCCTTCCACCGCAGCACGCGCGAGAGCGTGTCGGTGAAGACATAGGCGCGCAGATTGCCGATATGCGCGTAGTTATAGACCGTCGGTCCGCAGGAATAGACGCGCACATTGGCCGGATCGATCGGCCGGAACGGCTCGGGTGCGCGGGTCAGGCTGTTGTACAGGATCAGCGGAGTGGCGGGTGCGGTCATGGCGATTGCCTTAGCCATGTCAGCTCTTGCCCGAAAGAGGCCCCGGTCCGGCGGGTACCGGAACCGGGGCTGACGCGGTGACAGGGGAGGCACCGTGTCGATCGTTCGCGGGCCTGGAAGGCCCGCGAACATGTCAGGGTGTCCGGCATACGGGAGTTAGCCGGACAGCGCCGCTTCTAGGGCGCGCGGGATCACCGCAGCATGGCCGCTACATGACAAGCGCGTTCATATCCGGCATTTCGGGGCCGAGCAGAGGACACCGTGCGGCAGAGCGATTTGCGATCCAACGGGTTGTAATCGGGCGACCGCGCTGCTAGGAGCGCCCGACGATGCGGCCACAGTTGTTCTGCGGCCGCTTTATCCTGTTTTGCCGGAGCAATTCGTTTTTATGCAGATCATCGTTCGCGACAACAATGTGGATCAGGCCCTTCGCGCGCTCAAGAAGAAGCTGCAGCGGGAAGGCGTGTATCGCGAAATGAAGCTCCGTCGCCATTACGAGAAGCCCTCGGAAAAGCGCGCTCGTGAGCGTGCCGCGGCGGTGCGTCGTGCCCGCAAGCTGGAGCGCAAGCGCGCCGAGCGCGACGGCGCACGGTAAGCGTCTCGCCGGGTGGCGCCATGTCCCTTTCGCATCCGGCGGAGGGCGTGGCGCAGCCCGGCACCGGCCGAATCGCATGAGGCGAATCGGCCAGCGCTTCGAGCGCCGCATCCCCTGAACGCCCACGCACAGAGCGAGAAACAGGCATGTCCGTAACCGCTGTTCCCCTTCGTCCCGTCCGGCGTTCCTATCTGGTCTGGATATGGGTTGCGGTGGTGGCGGCTGTCGTCGTTGCCGCCTTGTTGGCGCGTCAGGGTGATGCCGCTTTGGTGCGCGAGGCGCGTGGCGCTGGCGTCACGACGACCGCTTCGGGTCTTCAGTACAAGGTGATCCAGCCTGGTCAGGGCGGGGCGCACCCGACCGCGACCGATGTGGCGCTGGTCAACTATACGGGTCGCCTGATCGACGGCACCGTCTTCGACGCCTCGAAGCAGCCGACCCCGATGCCGCTGTCGAGCGTGCTGCCCGGCTTCGCCGAAGCGCTGAAGCTGATGCCCAAGGGTTCGAAGTACCGTTTCTGGCTGCCCGCCAAGCTTGGCTATGGTGACCATGCGAACGGCCCGATCCCGGCCAATTCGGAACTGGTGTTCGATGTCGAGATGATCGACTTCATTCCCGAATCGGTCCTGCGGCAGATGCAGGCGCAGCAGTCGATGATGGGCGGCGCCGGTGGCCCTGGCGGGATGCCCGGCGGTGCTCCCGGCGCACCGTCGCCCCGCTAAGGCGCGATCAAACCAAGCATTTCCGATCGGATCGAGATCGCCGGAGCCCCACAGGGTTTCGGCGATTTTGCTTTTGCGGGATCGGAACGGCGCGGCGGATCGGTTCGCCGGAGTACGGCATGGCCTGCCTGGCATCGCGGCTGGCCCAGGGCGTGGAAAGATCGTTCGCCGCTGGTGGGTTTTTTCGATCCCTTGTCGCTTATGGCGATCTGTAAAGGGCAGCCCTTCTTTCCCCACATGCCCCATCCCGGCAAGGGCCGGGCCAGTTGCCGAGCGGTTGGAGGCCATCCTCCACCGATTCGCCTATTTTTCTGAGGATGGTCACATCCGTCCCTGGCCTTCAGCCGGGCAGGGGTGTTTCCATATAGCCAGCGCTGTCGGGGAAGCTCTACCCCAACCCCTCCCCTGAATGGGGAGAGGCTTGCTACCATCAAGACCGGGCATCGCACTCCAAGGACGCCAACGGATGACTGGGGGCTCGCAGGACGGGCTGGTGAGGGAGTATGATTGGCAATACCCTCAATGCTTCTTTGGCCCAGCCAGATGCAGTTCCGCGCCTGATGACCGATGTGGGTGGGCCATGGCTTATGGATAAGCGTCGTGCCACCTACGGGGCGCTCCTGGGCCATGCATGCACTCAGATATAAGCTGATCTCTAACGCGCCTTGCTAGAGTTGAAAGCGATCAGCATTGCACGGTTTTAGCCCTTCCCCTTCAGGGGAGGGGTTGGGGTGGGGCATCGCCATGGGCGTTTCGCTTGCGGAAGCGCCCCAGCCCCGGCCCCTCCCCTGAAGGGGAGGGGTAAGCAGAGTTGATCGTTTTCGACTCTAGCCTATGGGCAAAGCCATCCAGCGTTGAATGCATACGCCAAGGCCGATCGCCGGTCAGAGAGAGCTTTGATCGTCGCTACAGCCCGATCATCGCCACCGAGGGCTTATCTTCCTGATAGGGCGAACGAACACCATCTTCGCCAGACAAAAAAATAGCGGCCCGAAGGCCGCTATTCCTTTCAGCCGTAAGGCTGACGCAACTTAGTTGCTGTCGGCCGAATCGTCCGAGTCGGCGACCACAACGATGCCGGCAACGACGGCAGCAGCCGCCAGGACGGCGACGAGGATGCCACCGCCGGCCAGGCCGTTCTTCTTGGCGGCCGGAGCCGACGCGCGGACCGACTTCGAAACCGAAAGGCTTGCAGCCGGGTTCGCAGCCATTGCCGGAGCAACGGTCATCGAAACGGCGGCAGCAGCGACGAGAAACTTCCCAAGACGCATGTCTAACTCCCTTAATAATGTCAGTAGGGCCATGGCACGCACGCCGTCCCAAGGCAACCCCACCAACGAGTATGGGACAGTTATGCTCCCACACTGATGCGGCAATGCAACATTACTTTACCGCTTTGCAGTCATACGTTGCTTTGCCGTCCAACGGAATGCCCCGACAAACGTTTCGCCTCGGTAAAGAGACGTCAGGTGGAAAAAATCTGCTGCACTTGGTCCTCAAGCATAAGGGCGGTCAGCCGGTCGCTGTGATAGGCCCCGGTATCGATTCCGATGCGGTGCGGCAGAATTTCGGCCTCTTGCGTGACCGTGTGGCCGTGTACGACCATCTTCTCCAGGGGGGCGCGGTGATCCAGGAAGGGGTCGCGAATCCAGCGTGTTTCCGCCAGCTTTTGCTCGGCGATCGGGATGCCGGGGCGGACGCCCGCATGGACGAAGGCATAGTCCCCCAGGACCATGATTTCCTTGAGGTTGGACAGGAATAACCGGTGTTCGTGCGGCACGATGGCCTTCAGCCGTTCGGCGACCTCCGCATAGTCGAGCCGCTCATAATCCTCGCTCGAGACGCCGTAGCTGAGCATCGTCTCGCGCCCGCCGATTCGGCAGAACAGACGCAACGCCTTGTCGTCGCCGTCGATGGCGCGGAGGAAAATCTCCTCGTGGTTGCCCATTAGGCAATGGACATGGCGATCGTCCGCGCTGAGCTGGCGGATGCGCTCGAGCACGCCAGCCGAATCGGGGCCGCGATCGACGAGATCGCCCAGGAAGATGATGTGGCGTTCGGCGGGCGGCCGGGCCGCGTGATCCGCCTCGATCCGGGTCAGGATGGCGTCGAGCAGGTCCAGCCGACCATGGATATCGCCAACGGCATAGACCCGCAGACCGAGGACCATGGCGGGTACGAAATCAGGAACGCGCTTTCGTAGATTCAACAGCTTGGCAAGCATGGATGGTCTGATATCCGCTAAGGGCGGTTGTGCTTAGTCCCGACCGTGCCCCCGTGCAATGCGACATGGGCGTCAGCTTTGGTCGGGCCAGAGCCCGCGCGTGTCCAGGACAGTCTTGCCCCGACGCTCGTCGAGCGGCACCGATCGGAAGATGTCGTGATCCACCAGAACGATCATCGCCTCGCAAGTTTCCAGTGCGGTGTCGATATCGATCAGCTGCGCACCCGTGCCGTCGAACGCGCGGGGCAGGGTGGTGGCATAGGGCTCGACGATATGGACGCGTTCGCCGAACCGGGCAGCGAGCGCGGTGGCGACCTTCAGCGCGGGGCTTTCGCGGAAGTCGTCGATATTGGCCTTGAAGGCGAGGCCGAGACAGGCGACCGGCCCGTCCTGAGCCTCGATCATCGCGGCGGCGCGCGCGATGACATGGTCGGTCTTGCCGTCATTCACCTCGCGTGCGGTGCGGATCAGCGGCGTGTTGGCGGGGTCGGCGGCGACCAGGAACCAGGGATCGACCGCGATGCAGTGGCCGCCGACGCCGGGGCCGGGCGACAGGATGTTGACGCGCGGGTGGCGGTTGGCGAGCCGGATCACCTCCCACACATCGACGCCCAGCGTATCGGCCACCAGGCTTAGCTCGTTGGCAAAGGCGATGTTGACGTCGCGAAACGCGTTCTCGGTCAGCTTGGTCATCTCTGCCGCGCGCGCGGTGGTGGTGACGCAGGCGCCGCGCACGAAGCGCCGGTAAAAGGCCAGCGCCTTGCGGGCGCAGCGCGGCGTGATGCCGCCGATGACCCGGTCATTGTCGATCAGCTCGACCAGGATCCGGCCCGGCAGCACGCGTTCGGGACAATAGGCGATGGCGAGATCGGCCTGCTCGCCGGGCCGGGTGGCGCCCGGCAGCTTCAGGTCGGGCCGTTCGCGCGCGATCAGGTCGCGGACCTGCTCGGTCGTGCCGACGGGCGACGTCGACTCCAGGATCACCGTGTCGCCGGTCTTCAGCACCGGCGCGATCGCGCGCGCGGCGTCGAGCACATAGGTGGTGTCCGGCTGGCGGTCGTCGGTAAAGGGGGTCGGCACCGCGATGACGAAGATATCGGCCGGGGCGACGGTCAGCGAGGCCTTCAGGTTGCCGCGCGCGACCACGCCCGATACCAGGCCGTCCAGATCGACCTCCTCGATATGGACGCGGCCCGAATTGATCGTCTCGACGACCGACGGGGTGACGTCGACGCCGGTCACCATCGCGCCGGTCCGCGCGATGATCGCGGCAGTGGGCAGGCCGATATAGCCCAGCCCCATCACCGTGACCGAGAGTTCAGAGTCCAAGGGCATGGGTCATGATCCTGTTGATCCGCTCGGCGGTATCGCCTGCACCGAACGGATTGTGCGCGCGCGCCATGGCGGCATAACGGTCTGCGTCGTCGAGCAACGCAAAGACTTCCTGAGCGATCCGGTCCTCGTCGGTGCCGATCAGCCGGGCCGTGCCCGCCGCCACGCCTTCGGGGCGTTCGGTCGTCTCGCGCATGACGAGCACCGGCTTGCCGAGCGCGGGCGCTTCCTCCTGCACGCCGCCCGAGTCGGTCAGCACGATATGCGCGGCGTCCAGCGCGCGGACGAAGTGGGGATAGTCGAGCGGTGCGATCCGCGCGATGGCGGGATGATCGCCCAGCACCGAGTCCATCACCGCCACGACATTGGGATTGGGGTGTACGGGGAAGAGGATGCCGACATCCTCCCGCTCCGCGATCCGGCGCAGCGCACGGGCGATCGCGGTCATGCCGTCGCCGAAATTCTCGCGCCGGTGGGTCGTGACCAGCAGGATCCGCTTGCCCTCCAACCGCGCCAACACGGGATCCAGGCCTGCCGCCAGCGCCGGATCGGCGGCGATCCGCGCCCGGGTCCAGTGGAGCGCGTCGATCACGCTGTTGCCGGTCACATGGACCCGCGCCGGATCGATCCCCTCGGCGCGCAGGGCGGCCGCCGCCGTTTCGGTCGGCGCAAAGTGCAAGGCCGCGATGGGGGCGATCATGCGCCGGTTCACCTCTTCGGGCCATGGCTGATAGATATCGCCCGAGCGCAGGCCCGCCTCGACATGGGCGACGGGGACCTTGCGGTAATAGGCGGCCAGCGCCCCGGCCATGGCAGTGGCGGTATCGCCCTGGACGACGACCATGGCGGGACGCTCGCTATCCATCACCTCGCCCAGCCCGGTCAGCAGCCGCGCGGTCAGCCGGTCGAGCGACTGGCCCGGTTCCATCAGGTCGAGATCATGGTCGGGCGTCAGGCCGGCGATGCTGAGCACCTGATCCAGCATCCCGCGATGCTGGGCGGTCACGCAGACCCGGACCGGCACCGCATTCGATGCGCGCAACGCCGTGATGATGGGAAACAGCTTTATCGCCTCCGGCCGTGTGCCGAAGACGATCAGGATAGGAGCGGGGAGTGGCGGACGCGTCATCGGGGCGGTGTAACCTGTCGATTTTTAATGACACCCTAATCGTATTCCAACGGTCAAGGCTATGTTGCGCCGAACGATCCGGCTAGAGGCGGACCGATTGAGGGAGGTTTCATGACGATCAAGAAGGTTCGCAAGGCTGTTTTCCCGGTTGCGGGACTGGGGACGCGTTTTCTGCCCGCGACCAAATCGATGCCGAAGGAAATGCTGACCGTCGTCGACAAGCCGTTGATCCAGTACGCCGTCGAGGAAGCACTGGAAGCGGGGATCGAGCAGATCATCTTCGTCACCGGCCGCGGCAAGGGTGCGCTGGAGGATCATTTCGACATCTCCTATGAACTCGAAGCCACGATGAAGGCGCGCGGCAAGTCGCTCGCCGTGATCGAGGGCATCCGCCAGAAGCCGGGTTCGCCCGTCTATGTCCGCCAGCAGGAGCCGCTGGGCCTGGGCCATGCGGTGTGGTGCGCGCGAGAGATCGTCGGTGACGAGCCCTTCGCGGTGCTGCTGCCCGACGAACTGATGGTCGGCGGCTTCATGAAGCAGATGGTCGAGGCCTATAACCAGGTCGGCGGCAACGTCATCGGCGCGCTGGAAGTGCCCGACAGCGAGACCGACAAATACGGCATCATCTCGCCCGGCAAGCAGGACGGCCGCCTGACCGAGGTCACTGCGCTCGTCGAAAAGCCCAAGGGCAAGGCGCCGTCGAACCTGATGATCCCCGGCCGCTATATCCTCCAGCCCGAGGTCATGCAGATTCTCGACGCGCAGGAACCGGGTGCGGGCGGTGAGATCCAGCTGACCGACGCGATGGCCAAGCTGATCGGCAACCAGCCCTTCCATGGCTTCACCTTCGACGGGCAGCGTTACGACTGCGGCGACAAGGCAGGCTGGCTGACGGCCAACCTGGCGCTGGGTCTGGCGCGCGAGGATATCGGTCCGGCGGTGCGTGAGTTTGCCAAGAACCTGCTCGGCTGATTGGGTTTCAGCGTTGTTGAAGAGGGGCGGGGCCGAAAGGCTACCGCCCCTTTTTATTCCTCCCCTGCAAGGGGAGGGGAACCAGCGAAGCTGGTGGAGGGGTGTAGCCGGTTGCGAGTGAGACCCGCTCTCACCGAGCGCGAGGCCCCTCCGTCAGGCCTTCGGCCTGCCACCTCCCCTGCGAGGGGAGGAATGAGCATTAATGCTTCTGCTTCTCACCCCGCCGTGCGAGCCAGCCGAAGGTCAGCAGGATCAGCGTCGGACACAGCATCGTGTTCCATATGTCGAACCAACTGGCGGGCAGATTGCCCTCGTCGGTGGCGTAGAAGGGCTGGAGCAGGTCATAGGCTTCGTTGATCGTCTCGATCACCAGCACGGTCAGCCAGCAGCGCCAGTCCCAGGGCTTGCGCCGCATGACCAGCGCCGAGAGGGTCAGGATCGCCATGCCCGCATAGGCGTGCAGCGTGCTGTCGGGCAGGCCGGTGACCTGCCCGATCCAGCCCTTGTCACCCGTCCAGTCGAGCCAGCCCGACGGCGGCGTCGGCCGCGCGCTCATGCCGCCACCGCGACCGTGCGGGCACAACGACAGCCGGGATCCTTGGGCAGGGCGAGCGTGCGGAAGCGCATGGTCAGCATGTCGGCGATCAGGATGCTTCCCGCACTGTCCCGCCCGAACGGCGCGGCGGCGCGCAGAGCCTCCAGCGCGGCCAGGCTGCCCATCACCCCCGTCACCGGCCCCAGCACGCCGTCATCGGCGCAGGTCAGCCCGGCCTGGTCGGCCGCCTCGCCGACGAAGCAGCGATAGCAGGGCTTGTCCGCTTCCCAGCCGCGATAGACCGCCAACTGCCCCTCGAACTGCCCGACCGCCGCCGAGACCAGGGGGATGCGCAAGCCCAGCGCGGCATCGGCCACCGCCAGCCGGGTCGCGAAATTGTCGCAGCCGTCCAGGACCACATCGGCGCCCTCGATCAGCGCGGCGGCATTGTCCGGCGTCACACGCGCCCGGTGGACCGTCACGGCGACATACGGGTTCAGCCGCGCGACATGGGCGGCGGCGGCTTCGACCTTGGGCGTGCCGCGATCCTGGGTGGTGAAGATGGTCTGGCGTTGCAGGTTGGACGGCTCGACCACATCATCGTCGATCAGCACCAGCGATCCGATGCCCGCCGCCGCCAGATACTGGATGGCGGGCGAGCCGATCCCGCCCGCGCCGATCACCGCAACGCTGGCCTGTTTCAGTTTCAGCTGCCCGCCGCCGCCAAATTCACGGAGCACGATGTGGCGGGCATAACGGGCCAGTTCGTCGTCGGTCAGGATCATCCCGGCCATGTATAGGTGATGACCGTCCGATACCAGCGACCGCCCGGGATCATGGTACGGTGCGCCAGATGGCGGACCATGCGCTGGGCCGCGCCCGCGCTGAACTGTTCGACCGTGGGGCAGCCGATGGCGAGCGGCACCACGCTGTCGGCATGGCCGTCCGCGCTGATCCGGATCGCGAGCGGCACGACCAGCACCGTTTGTGCGTCGTCCTGTCGGGCGCGCGTACAACGCCCCGCCGTCACTTCGTCGCGCACGAAGCGGACCAGATCGGGTCCGGCTGGCGGCAGGGTCAGCATGCCCAGCGTCGACCAGTCATGCGGCGGCTCGACCGGGCCGGGCGCGGTCGGCGGGAGTACCGGTGTCAGCGGCGGCGTCGGAGCGATCGCCTGGGTCGCGGCGGCGAGGAGCAGCGCCGCGATCACCGCCCGGTCGACCCGAAGCCGCCATCACCCCGCTCGGTCGAGTCGAGTTCGTCGACCTGGGCCAGGGTCGCGCGCTGGACGGGGGCGGGGACAAGCTGCGCGATGCGTTCGCCGCGCACTACCTGAAACGGCTCGCCGCCCAGATTGGCGAGGATGACCTTCACCTCGCCGCGATAATCCTCGTCGATCGTGCCGGGCGTATTGAGGCAGGTGATGCCGTGTTTCAGCGCCAGACCCGAGCGCGGGCGCACCTGCACCTCGTAACCCGGCGGGATCGCGATGGCGAAGCCGGTGGCGACAGCGGCGCGTTTGCCCGGCTCCAGCGTCAGCGTCTCGGCGGCGACCACGTCCATGCCAGCCGCGCCGGGCGTGGCATAGGCGGGCAGGGGAAGCCCCTCGCCATGGGGCAAATATTTGATGGCAATGGAGATTGGTGCGGTCGTCATGACCGTGCTTGTAGCGCATCCGCGATACGTTGCGCGAGTCTCGTGGCAACCTCGTCCTTGCTCATCCGCTCCCAGCTTTCGACACCTTGGGCGGTGACGATGTGGACCCGGTTAGCCTCGCCGCCGAACACATCGCCCGATACGTCGTTCGCCACGATCCAGTCGGCGCGCTTGCGCAGGCGCTTGGCGACGGCATGATCGATGACATGCTCGGTCTCGGCCGCGAAACCGACGACCAGCGCGGGTCGGTTGGGCGAAGCGGCGAGAGTGGCGAGGATGTCGGGATTCTCGACCAGCGTCAGCGCAGGCGCCGCGCCGCCATCCTTCTTCACCTTCTGCCCGGCCGCTTCGACCCGCCAGTCGGCGACGGCGGCAACCATCACGGCGGCATCGGCGGGCAGTGCCTTGGCGACCGCCTGCGCCATGTCGCGCGCCGTCTCGACATTCACGCGGGTAACGCCCGCCGGAGTCGGCAAAGTCACCGGCCCAGCGATCAGCGTCACCCGCGCGCCCAGCGCCGCCAAGGCGCCCGCCACCGCAAAACCCTGTCGTCCCGAGGAGCGGTTGGCGATGTAGCGGACGGGATCGATCGGCTCGTGGGTCGGTCCCGCCGTCACCAGCACATGTCGCCCCGCGAGCGGACGGTGCATGGGCGTCAGCTTCGCCTCGATCGCCGCCAGGATCGCGGGTGGCTCAGGCAGGCGGCCGGGGCCGAACTCGCCACACGCCATCGCGCCTTCGTCGGGGGCCATCACCTCCACGCCATCGGCGCGCAGCCGCGCCACGTTGCGCTGGGTCGCGGGGTGCAGCCACATGCGGACATTCATCGCGGGCGCGACCAGCACCGGCGTATCGGTGGCGAGCAGCAGCGTCGTCGCCAGATCATCGGCATGGCCGTTCGCCATCCGCGCCATCAGGTCGGCGGTGCCCGGCGCGACGACGACCAGATCGGCTTCGCGGCTGAGCTGGATATGCCCCATCTCCGCCTCGTCCTTCAGGTCCCAGAGCGTGGTGAAGACCTGATTTTCCGACAGGGCGGCCAGCGTCATCGGCGTGACGAAATGGCTGCCCCCCTTGGTCAGGATGCAGCGCACGCTATGCCCGGCCTTGCGGAGCAGGCGGATCAGCTCGCAACTTTTGTAGGCGGCGATCCCGCCCCCGACGATCAACAGGATATGGCTCATCGCACGACTCGCGTCACGGTGATGCGTCGCCGGTCGCGCGCGGCGGCGATCAGCTCGCGAACCGCGTCAGGCGCGAAGACGACGCCGAGGAAGATAAGCGGCGCCACCGCCAGCGCAAAGGCGGGCGCGCCGGTCAGAAGGCCGAACAGCGCATAGGCGGCCAGCGTAATCCCCGTCCGCCGCGCCACCGGCTGTCGCCAATGCGCCCAGCCCAGCGCCGCCAGCACCGCCAGCGGCAGTATGATGACGGCGGGCAGTGCCCCGACCCCGCTGGCCGAGGCGATCGCCGCCAGCCACTCGCCCGGCGACTGGAGCGCGATGGGCGAGGCGATGGCGGGGTCGATCGGACCGACCATCGCATTCAGCCTATGGGCATGGGCGGCATAGAGGATCATCGCGACGGCGGTCGCCCCGATCCACCCCGTCGCCTCGCGCTCCGCCCCCGCACGCCAGGCGAGAAACCCCATCAGCAGTGCATGGAGAAGCGCCACGGGGCTGAGGATCATCGCGGCCAGCCCCAGCGCGACCGCGGTCGGCATGGCATCGGGCCGCCGCTGCACCAGCGACAGCGCGATCAGCAGAGCGGCCCACACTTCGGGCACCGACACCATCGCCCGGTCGAGCGCCGGATAGAGTCCGGCGACGAGCAGGACGATCACCAATGCGCGCGGGCCGCGCCCCTCGATCAGCGGCCAGCACCGCCGCGCCCAGCCCGCGATCACCGCCAGGCCCAGCAAGACGAGCAGCAGCTGACCGACCAGCGGCGGCAACAGCGACAGGGTGACGGGCAGCGCGGGCAGGGGCACTGCGAGCAGCACGGGGCGCAGCGGCCGCCCATTTTCGCGCAAGGCGTCGATCGCGGCCGAATAGAAATCCTGCCCGTGCCGCACATGGTCGAGGATCGCGGCCGAAATGGGCGCCAGACGGTCGGCAACCGGATCGGCATCGCCGCCGGTCCAGAGCATCCCCGCGATCAGCCCGACCAGCAGCGCCAGCACCCCGATCGCGACCGGGGGCGTCATGCCCGACAACCGCCCCGGCTGGCTCAGCCAGAGCGGCCGCGAGACGCGGCGCGGGGGAACGGGGGGCGCGCTGCCCGGCATGCCTACCCCAGCATCCTATCGCAGCACGGCGAAGGTGGCCGCGACCCCGGCGGCCGCCGACAGCATCGAGATCAACGCATAACGCCAGCCGCCACCGATGCGCACGACCTCGATCGCTTTCAGCGGCGGGGCAGGCGGCTCGCCACCGGGCGCGGGATAGCGCGCCTCGATCCGGCGGACCAGTTCGGGCAGGCGGGCGAGCGTCTGGACATCCTCGATCAGCCGGTCGGCGATCTTCGCTTCAGGCCCCAGTTCGGTCCTGATCCATTCGCGCACGAATGGCGCGGCCGAGTCCCACAGGTTGATATCGGGGTCCAGGCTGGTCGCCACGCCCTCGACCATCACCATCGTCTTTTGCAGCAGCAGCAGGTGCGGCTGCGTCACCATGTCGAAGTCGCGGGTGATCGAGAACAGGCCGTCCAGCATCATGCCGATCGACATGTCCTTGACCGGCAGGCCGCGCATCGGTTCACCGACCGCACGCAGCGCGGTCGCGAACTCGGCGACATTATGGTGCGAGGGGACGTAACCCGCCTCGAAATGGATCTCGGCGACGCGCTTGTAGTTGCCGGTGATCAGGCCATAGAGGATCTCGGCCAGCCAGACGCGCGCGCGCCGGTCGATCCGGCCCATGATGCCGAAGTCGATCGCAGCGATCTTGTTGCCGGGCAGGGCGAACAGATTGCCCTGGTGCATGTCGGCGTGGAAGAAGCCTTCCGCGATCGCCTGGCGCAGGAAGGCGCGCACCAGGGTCTGCGCCAGATGCGGCAGGTCATAGCCCGCCTCGACCAGCGCCTGCCGGTTGGACAGCTTGATGCCGTCGACCCACTCGACCGTCAGGACCTTGGCGGTGGAACGCTGCCAGTCGATCTGCGGCACCATGAAATCGGGCTCGGCGGTCATCGCCTCGGCCAGTTCGGACGCGCTGGCGGCCTCGCGCCGGAAGTTCAGCTCGCGCAGCGTCCAGCGGCGGAAATTCTCGACCGTCAGGCGCGGTCGCAGGCGCGCGGCCTCGGGGCTCATCCCTTCGACCTGGGCGGCGGCCCATTGATAGGTGTCGATGGCGCGGGTGAAATCGTCCTCGACACCGGGGCGCAGCACCTTGACCGCAACCGTGCGCCCGTCGGTCGTCACCGCGCGGTGGACCTGCGCGATCGAGGCGGCGCCGACCGGGGTTTCCTCGATCGAGGAAAAGAAGTGCGAGGGCGGACGGCCCATGCTGGCCTCCATCGCGGCGGCGATCGTCGCGAAGGGGACGGGGGGCAACTGGTCCTGAAGGCGGAGCAGGTCGTGCGCGGCCTCGTCGCCGACCAGATCGGGCCGGGTCGCCAGCGTCTGGCCCAGCTTGATCGCCGCCGGGCCGATCGCCTGGAACGCATCGGCATAGGCCGGCTTGGCAGGCACGCGCGCGCCGAAACGGGCGACACGCGCCAGCCGCCGCACGGGCGCGGGCGTGTTGGGATCGCGCTCGATACCCTTCAGCGCGCCATGCCGCGCCAGCGTCCGCCCCCATTTGAGCAGACGCCAGAGATGCACCACCGGCTGGGTCACAGGGCCTGTCCGCCCAGGCGTCCTCGCATCAAATCTTCCAGCCGGAGTGGATCGCGACCAGGCCGCCCATGATCGGCTCGACCTTGGTCTCGACGAAGCCCGCCTCGCGGATCATCCGCTCGAAGGTCGGCATGTCGGGGAAGCGGCGGATCGACTCGATCAGATAGCGGTAGCTGTCCGCATCGCCCGCCAGCATCTGGCCCAGCTTGGGCACCAGCTTGTGCGAATAGGCGTCATAGACTTCCGAGAAGCCCGGCCACACCGTGGTCGAGAATTCCAGGCAGAAGAACCGGCCGCCGCGGCGCAGGACCCGGTGCGCTTCCTTCAGCGCCGCCGGGATGTCGGTGACGTTGCGGATGCCGAACGCGATCGTATAGGCGTCGAAGAACTTGTCGGGGAAGGTCAGCGACTCGGCATTGGCCTCGGTCCAGACCAGCTCGTCGAAGCCGCGCTCGGCCGCGCGCTTCATGCCGACTTCCAGCATCGCCGGATTGATATCGGCCACCGTGATGCTGGCACCCGACTCGGCCAGGCGGAAGGCGATGTCGCCGGTGCCGCCCGCCATGTCGAGAATCTGGTCGCTGGCGCGGGGCTTCACCCGGCGCACGAAGCGATCCTTCCACAGCCGGTGCATACCGCCCGACATGGCGTCGTTCATCAGGTCATATTTGGCGGCGACATTCGTAAACACGCTGCCGACACGGGCGACCTTTTCGTCGCGGGGCACATCTTCATAGCCGAAGGAGACGGTATCGCTCATGGGGATGCCCTAGCCCGGCCTTGCTGGCGGGGCAAACGCTACCTAGCTGTTTGGTGACGAAAGCCATTCAGAGAGAAAATGCCCGAACTTCCCGAGGTCGAAACCACGGTCCGCGGCCTGACCCCGGTGCTGGCGGACGCGCGGCTGACATTGGTCGATCCGCGCCGCCCCGACCTGCGCCATCCCTTTCCGGCCGATCTGCGCCAGCGGATGACGGGAGCGACCGTCACGTCGCTCGGCCGCCGTGCGAAATACGGCCTGATCGACACCGATCGCGGCGACACCATGGTCTTCCACCTTGGCATGTCTGGACGCTGGCGGATCGATCCGGGCGAGCCGCAGACGCACGACCACCTGCTGCTGGAGACGGCGGCGGGGCGGCGGCTGGCGCTGAACGATCCCCGGCGATTCGGTTTCGTCGACCTGTGGCCGACCGCCGATCTGGCGCACTATCCGCCCTTCCTGACGATGGGGCCGGAGCCGTTGGGGTCGGACTTCACCGCCGACTATCTGGCCAAGGCGCTGGAGGGGCGGGCGGCGCCGATCAAGGCGATGCTGCTCGACCAGCGGATCGTGGCGGGGCTGGGCAATATCTATGTGTGCGAGGCGCTGCACATGGCGAGAATCACCCCGGGCCGCGCGGGCGGGCAGATCTCGAAGGCGCGACTCGCGCGGCTGGTCGAATCGATCCGCGCCGTTCTGGAGGCCGCGATCCTGGCGGGCGGTTCGTCGCTTCGCGATTATGTGCGGCCCGACGGCGAACTGGGCTATTTTTCCAAGGAATGGCGCGTCTATGGTCGCGAGGGTGAGCATTGCGAATGCGGCGCCATCGTCCGGCGGCGAACCGATTCGGGTCGCTCGACTTTCTGGTGTGCGACCTGCCAGCGCGGTTGACGCGAAGTCCGCCAGCCGGTAAGGGCGGCGGCTTCAAAGCTGGTGCGTCGCGCCGCTTTTCCCTTTTGATCGAGATTTAGAGGTTTTCATGGCGAACACGCCGCAGGCCAAAAAGCGTATCCGTCGCAACGAGCGTCGCGCCGTCATCAACGGCAACCGCGTCAGCCGCATCCGCACCTTCGTGAAGAAGGTCGAAGCTGCCCTGGCCGCTGGTGACAAGGAAACCGCGACGGTCGCTCTGGCCGCGGCGCAGCCGGAAATGGCCCGTGGCGTCGCCAAGGGCGTGCTGCACAAGAACACCGTCTCGCGCAAGTTCTCGCGCCTGACCAAGCGTATCGCCGCACTGGCCTAAGCCTCTCGGTTTCGCGACGAATGAAACCCGCCGGGGGCGGTCCCCCGGCGGGTTTTTTCGTGCGTCCGTCATCCATTCTTAACGCTTCGCGCAACGTGATCCGCGGGAACAATCCCGCGTTTCGCGCAACGCCAGCTTTGCCCGCGATTCGAGAGATTCGAGTTGCGGAGCGATGACGCGCGCCTTGGCAAATATTCAGTAAAATCAGCCGGTTACGAGATAGTTGGACGGGTTTCTGCGGGCTTTTGGCTGTCAATCCCGTTTATTTCAGATTTATGGCCGGACATGGTCTTGATCCGACCCCGTCATCGCTCATAATCGGTTTCCCAGCGGCGGTGCTTCGTGCCCCGCGTCATGGACATTGCGAAGTGACAGACCGGGTCGAATCCGTTTGATTCGCCGATGGGCTACGTGTCGCCAAGTGGAATAGGGGCTCGACCGCCCATCATGGGGGTCGGCAGAAGTGGAGTGCGCGGGTGACGAACTGGCAGGCAACGCGACCGACGACGGACCAGGCACGTGCCTGGGCGCGCGTCCGCGCGAACCTGCGCGAATCGGCAGGAGCCCGACTGTTCGATCAGTGGCTGAAGCCGATGGAACTGATCGAGGGCGACGAGCCCGATACGGTCCGTCTGGCGCTCCCCTCGGCCTTTGCGACCAACTGGGTGCGCAGCCACTATGCCGACCGACTCCATCTGGAATTCAGGGCGGTGCTGCCCGAAATTCGCTCGGTCGTCCTCGAAACCCGTGCCCCCAGCAAGGTTGCGCGCCTGACCAGTGTCGAGACCCTTGATGCCACGCCCGCCCCGCGGGCCGTGACCGCGGCGTCGGTGCCGCCGGTCGAGGTCGACGAGCAGCCCTCGCTGTTCGGTGCGCCAGCGCCGGCTCCGACCCCTGCGCCGCGTCAGACGCGTGCCAGGGCGGCGGCTCCTGCGCCGGTGGCCGCCGCGCCGGCCCCCGCGCTGCGCGTTCCCGCGGATCGGCCGCCGCTCGATCCGCGCCTGACCTTCGATCGATTCGTGGTCGATTCGTCGAACCGTGTCGCGTTCAACGCCGCGCTGTCGCTCGCCGAGCCAGGCCCGCCGCGGTTCAGCCCGCTGTTCCTTCATGGTGGCACGGGGCAGGGCAAGACGCATCTGATGCACGCCATCGCCCATGCCTTTCTCGAATCGCATCCCGAAGCGGTCGTGCTGTGCATGTCGGCCGAGCGTTTCATGTTCGATTTCGTCGCGGCGATGCGCGCCCGCGACACGCACAGCTTCAAGTCGCGGCTTCGCTCGGCCGATCTGCTGCTGATCGACGACCTTCAATTCATCGCGGGCAAGGATTCGACCCAGGAAGAATTCTTCCACACGGTCAACGAGCTGGTCGGCGCAGGCAAGCGGCTGGTCATTTCGGCCGATCGTTCGCCCCAGTCGCTGGACGGCGTCGAGCCGCGCATCATCGGCCGTCTGGGCGCTGGCCTGGTCGCCGATATCAAGGCACCCGACCTGACGCTGCGCCGGACGATCCTGAACCGCAAGGTCGCCGATCTCCCCGAGATCCAGGTGCCGACCGATGTGCTGGACCTGCTCGCCTCGCGGATTCGCGGCAATATCCGCGAACTGGAGGGCGCGTTGAACCGCGTCGTCGCCTATGCGCAACTGACCGGCGACAAGATCGACATGGAATTCGCCGTCGCCACGCTGGGCGAGGTGTTGCGCGGCGCGCAGCGGCGGATCACCATCGACGAAATCCAGAAGCTGGTCAGCCGCCATTTCGAGCTGAAGCCGCTCGATCTGGTCTCGGCCCGCCGCGCCCGCGCGATCGCCCGCCCGCGCCAGATCGCCATGTACCTCGCCAAGCGCCTGACCACCCGCTCGCTGCCCGAGATCGGGCGCAAGTTCGGCGGGCGCGATCACTCGACGGTGATCTATGCGGTGCGCAAGATCGAGGAACTGCGCGATACCGACCGCGATATCGACAATGCGGTGCGGGTGCTGATGAAGGAATTGGAGGGGTAAACCCTTCGGGGTAGGGCATGGGCTTCGACTTCGGCGCTATGCGGCGAAGTTTATCCTGAGCGGCTGGCTTGCCAGCCAGCCGAAGGGCTCAGCCTGAACGGCTTTAGGTATTCGACCTGCTCCCCTCTCTCCGTTCAGCCTGAGCGAAGTCGAAGGCCACGGGTCGGCATTGCGAGATAGAGAGTCGTGCCGCCGATCGGCGCGACCCTATGGCCTGCGCGACCTCTCCATCAATCGTGGCGTGAGTTCGGCTCTGTGCGCCAGCGGTGAGCGCAGGGGCGTGGGCTTCGACTTCGCTCAGCCTGAACGGGGTTTTGTATACACCCCAATTCCCTCCCGCCGTTCCGCCTGAGCGAAGTCGAAGGCCAAGAGAGTCCCTTCGGAGGTCCCCGTCACCCGAATCTAATGACGGGGCTGGCGGCCATCAGATTTGCAGGCCCATGGTCCGCTGCACGTCGAGCAGCATCGGTGCGGCCAGATCGCGCGCCTTCTCCGCGCCCCGCTCCAGGATGCGGCCTACTTCGCCGCGATCGTCGAGCAACCGGGTCAGCCGTTCGCGGATCGGACCCAGCGTCGCAACCGCCAGATCGGCCAGCTCCGGCTTGAACGCGCCGAAGCCTTGGCCCGCGAACTGCGTCAGCACATCGGCGGGTGTGCGGTCGGCCAGCGCGGCAAAGATGGTGATCAGGTTGCGGGCCTCGGCACGGCCTTCCAGCCCCTCCATCGTGTCGGGCAGGACGTCCGCGTCGGTCTTGGCCTTGCGGAACTTCTCGGCGATCTGGTCATCGCTGTCGATCAGCTTGACCAGCGACATTTCCGACGGGTTGGACTTGGACATCTTCGCCGACCCGTCGCGCAACGACATGATGCGCGGCGCGGCCTTGCTGATGAACGGTTCGGGCAGCGTGAACAGCTCGCGACCATAGTCGTTGTTGAATTTGGTCGCGATGTCGCGCGCCAGCTCCAGATGCTGCTTCTGGTCCTCGCCCACCGGGACGTGGGTGGCATTGTAGAGCAGCACGTCGGCGGCCATCAGCACCGGATAGTCGTACAGGCCGACGCTGGCGCCCTCGCGATTCTTGCCCGCCTTGTCCTTGAACTGGGTCATGCGGTTCAGCCAGCCGACGCGCGCGACATTGTTCAGCAGCCAGCCCAGCTCGCTATGCTGCGGCACGCGCGTCTGGTTGAACAGGATCGAGCGTTCGGGGTCGATCCCGGCGGCGATCAGCGTCGCGGTCATCTCGATGGTGTTGGCCGCCATCGCCTCGGGCGCGATCCATTCGGTCAGGCCGTGCAGGTCGGCGATGAAGTACATCGTCTCGCCGCCCTGGGCCTGGATGTCGTCCTGCATCGCCACCCACTGCTTCACGGCGCCCAGATAATTGCCGAGATGAAGGTTGCCCGTGGGCTTGATGCCGGAAACGACGCGCATGATGGTCCTCAACTGTTGCGGCGAACGAGCCGCTTGATGTCTCCGAGACGGAAGGCGCCCGTCGCGAAGGTGGCGACCGCATAGACCAGCATCCCCGTCGCGACCAGCACGATGAGCGCGCCCCAGCGCTCGAGGTTGGTGCCGGTCACATAGGGCTGGAACCGTTCGTTGAGCAGCGCCATCGCCCCGCCCATCAACAGGGCGGCGACCAGCATCCGCCAGCTGCGCCGCCGCAGCTGCGCATCGGCCACGAAATGCCCGCGCTTGGCCAGCGTGCGATAGAGCAGCACGACATTGACCGTGGAGGCGATGGCGGTGGCCAGTGGCGGCCCCATATGGCCAAGCCACCAGATGAAGATCAGGTTCAGCACCAGATTGACCAGCATCGACCAGGTCGCATAGCGCACCGGCGTCCGGGTGTCGGTGCGGGCGTAATAGCCCGGCGTCAGCACCTTCACGAGGATATAGCTGGGCAGCCCGATCGAAAAGGCGGCCAGCGCCTGCGCGGTATAATAGCTGTTGGTCGCGTTGAACTTGCCATGCTGGAACAATGCCGCGACGATCGGCTGGCCGCAGACGACCAGCGCGACGGTGGCGGGCAGGGTGAGCAGCAGTGCCAGCTCCATGCCCCGGTTCTGCATCTCCATCGCTTCCACGTCCTTGCCCGCCCCCAGCAGGCGCGAGACGGTGGGGAGGAGGACAGTGCCGAGACCGATGCCGATCAGCCCCAGCGGCAGCTGGTTCAGCCGGTCGGCGGCATAGATATACGACACCGATCCCGCTGGCAGGAAGCGCGCGGCCAGCGCGGTCGAGATGACGAGGTTGATCTGCACCGCGCCTGCCCCTGCGGCGGCGGGCAGGATCAGCTTCATCAGCCGCTTGACGTCATCGTTGATGACCGGCTGCTTCAGCCGGAGCCGAACGCCCGCGCGGCGGCACGCCCACCACAGCCAGACGAATTGCAATATCCCCGCGACCGTGACCGCGATCGCCTGATTGCGCGCGGTCGCCATCGGTTCGTGGGTGTGGAAGAACAGGAGTGCTACGATCAGCGTCAGGTTGAGCAGGATCGGCGCCGCCGCATTCACCCAGAAACGGTGCAGCGAATTGAGGATGCCCCCCAAGAGCGACACCAGGCTGATGAACAGCAGATAGGGAAAGGTCAGCCGGTTGAGCAGCACGATATAGTCGAACTGCGCAGGCGTGCCCTTGCCGTAACCGAAGGTCTGGACCCAGGTGACGGGCCAGGCGGCCAGCTCGACCAGCGCAGTCATGACGATCAGGACCGGCAACAGGACGGACAGTGCATTCTCGGCAAAGGCCAGGCCGTGCGCCAGGCCCGACCCTTCCGCCACCTGATCCCCCTCTGCCACCTTGCGGTTGAACATCGGGATGAAGGCGGCGGAAAATGCGCCCTCCGCAAAGAGGGCGCGGAACATGTTGGGCAGGCGAAACGCGATCTGGAAGGCGTCGGAGGCGAAGTTCGCGCCCACGAAGCGGAAGAACAGCGAGTCGCGAACCAGACCAAGCACGCGGCTGGCCAGAGTCAGCCCGCCGACCGAGCCGAGCGCCTTGGTCAGGTTCATCTGTCAGTCCGGATCAGGCGTGGCCGGTTTCCGGGGTGTTCGGCTGCGCACCCGCCTGGCCATCGGCCTGCTGCAGATACAGCTGCGCGAAGTCGATCGGTTCGAGCATCAGCGGCGGGAAGCCGCCGTCGCGCACCGCATCGGCCAGCACGCGGCGGGCAAAGGGGAAGAGCAGGCGCGGCGCTTCGCCCAGCATGAAAGGCTGGATCTGGTCGGCGGGCACGTTGCGGAAGCCGAAGAGACCGGCATAGCTGAGATCGACGATGAAGGCGGTCTTGCCCTCGGACTCGGCGCGAACCTCGATCTTCAGGGTCAGCTCATGGACTTCCTCGCCGACCTGCGCCGCCGAGATGTTGAACTGCACGTCGATGCCCGGCGCGGTCTGCGCCTGATAGATGGCGGGCGCGTTCGGGTTCTCGAACGACAGGTCCTTCACATATTGCGAGATCATACCGGCGGCGGGGCCGGCATCGTCGCCGTTCGGCGCTTCAAAGCCCTGCGGCAAACCCTGTTCGTCCATCGTCGAAACCTTTGCGTTAGATCAAGGGAGATAAGGAACCGAAAGGGCGGGTTCGCGCGTTCGGCCATATAGTCGTTGCGCGTAGCAGCGGGTCGGCATGGTTTCAACCTTGCCCGCTTCGTCGGAAGGCCGGGTTTTCATTGTCGGCTCGTACGCCTATATCGGTCACGATAGTGAAAGGCGCCTGTGTTGTTATTCTACGTCGTTCTTCTCGCGATGGTCGCGCTCTTCCTCGCACTGCGGCTGTACAGTGTCCTGGGCAAGCGCACCGGCCATGAGCAGCAGCCGCTGGCGCGCAGTGCCGATGACCGGCCGCTGCCCGTGACGCTGCCCCGCACGACCGAGGCGGCGCAAGCGTCCGCGCCGGTCGCCAACCGCAACATCGATCCGCGCGCCGAACAGGGCCTGCGCGCGGTGATCGCGGGCGAGGCGGGCTTCGACGTGGCGCAGTTCCTGAACGGCGCGCAGGCCGCCTATCGCATGACACTGGAAGCCTTTTGGAAGGGTGACGAGGACACGCTGGCCGATCTGGTCGAACGCGACGTGCTGGCCGCCTTTGCCGAGGCGATCGAGCAGCGGCGCGAGGCGGGCCATTCGCTCGACAATCGCCTGATCCGGGTCGACAGCGCCAAGATCGTGGATGCACAGGTCGAGGGTCGCGAGGCGCGCATTACGGTTCGCTTCGACGCCGATATCGCCGCCGTGACGCGCGATGCCGATGGCCATGTCATCGCCGGTTCGCTGAGCGATGCGGTCGAGACGCACGACGTCTGGACCTTCGCGCGGACGCTGAAGAGCGGCGATCCGAACTGGAAGCTCGTCGACACCGACGAAGCCTGATCCGGTCTGACGGGGGAAGCTCTGCGATGAGGGGGTATCGCGTCGCGGCCATGGTCGCGCTTTCGGTCAGCCTGTCGGCCTGTGCGGGGCGGATCGTTCCGCCGGGTGCGTCGGCACCCTATCCGTCGCGCGGGGAAGCACAGCCCCAGCCCAGACCGCAACCACGCCCCCGGCCGGGCGGTTCCTCGGTGCAGCCGAGCGGCCTCAGCGTATCGCGCGTGCCCGATGGTCCGGTGCGGATCATCGCGGCGACCCCGCTGCCCGCCACCCCCGTCGTGACCGTTCCCGGGGCAGCGACGGCGGCGCAGGCGGGTGTGCTGGCCGGGCCGTCGGTCGCCTCGCTGCCGATCACCGAGCCACAGGCCGAGGCGGCGCGGGCCGCTTTCCTGCTGTCCTGCCCCGGACTGATGCGGCGCACCGATGCCAGCGGCCTGACCCAGGGTGCGGACTGGCAGACCGCCTGCCGGGCCGCTGCCGTCGTGCCGCGCGGGGGTGCCCGTGATTTCTTCGCGCGCTATTTCGAGGCGGTGCAAGTCGGCGACGGCCGCTCGCTGGCGACCGGCTATTACGAGCCCGAAATTGCTGGCTCGCATGATCGGCGTTCGGGTTACGACGTGCCGATCTATGCCCGGCCACGCGATCTGGTCGATGTCGATCTGGGCGCCTTCTCGACCGACCTGAAGGGCAAGAAGATACGCGGCAAGGTGCAGGGCACCAACCTGGTTCCCTATGACGACCGGACCGCGATCGAGCAGGGATCGCTGGCGGGACGTGCGCCGGTCCTGGCCTGGGGGGCGGACCCGGTCGAGGTGTTCTTCCTCCAGATCCAGGGTTCGGGGCGGCTGCGGCTGCCCGATGGCGGGATCATGCGGATCGGCTATGATACGCAGAATGGCCGCGACTATACGGGCATCGGCGCACTGATGAAGGCGCGCGGGCTGCTGGGACCGGGCCAGACCTCGATGCAGGGGATCGTCGCCTGGCTGCACGACCACCCGGAAGAGGGCCGCGCGATCATGCGCGAGAATAAGAGCTTCGTCTTCTTCCGCGAGTTGAACGGCGCGCCGCAGGGGGCGATGGGCTATGCGGTGACGGGGCAGGTCAGCGCGGCGGCGGATCCCAAATTCGTGCCGCTGGGCGCGCCCGTCTTCTTGTCGATGGACCGGCAGGACGCGACCGGGCTGTGGGTGGCGCAGGATACCGGCGGCGCGATCAAGGGCGCGAACCGCTTCGACACCTTCTGGGGTGCGGGTGATACGGCGCGGGCGGTGGCGGGTGGCATGGCGGCGCGGGGCACGGCCTTCCTGCTGCTGCCGGTCGGAACGTTGGCGCGAGCCGGGATTGCGGCGCCTGTCGGGACGGTCGGTGCGATCCCTCAACCCTGACGAGGCGCATCTCTGGGCGCGGGTGATGGAAACGGTGCGCCCGTTGCGCGCCGCTATCGTGCCTGCCCGGCCCGCGCCGCCACCGCCGACCATGGAGGCCGTGTTCCAGGAAACGCCCGGCGCGCCCAAGGTGCGGGTGAAGGGTCGTGTGCCCCCGCTTCGCCAACCCGCCCCGCCACCGGCCGCGCCGAAAAAGGGGCCGGGCGAGACTCTCGATGGCGGCTGGGACAAGCGGCTGTCGCGGGGCAGCGTGATGCCCGACAGTTCGCTCGACCTGCATGGCCACACGCTGGCCTCGGCCCATGCGTTGCTCGACCAGGGACTGGGCCGGGCGATCGCGCGCGGCGACCGGGTGCTGCTGCTGGTGACCGGCAAGCCGCCACGTCCCGAGAGCGAGCGTCCCCATGCACGCGGGGCGATCCGCGCGGCGATCAGCGACTGGCTGGGCGCGTCGCGCCATGCCGATGCGATCGCGGCGATCCGCAACGCCCATCCGCGCCATGGCGGGCAGGGCGCGCTCTATATCGTGTTCAGGCGCCCGCGCGAGCGATGACACCCGCATAGATGCGGGTCAGCGTATGGAGGTCGTCGACCGCCACCGCTTCGTCCACCTTGTGCATCGTCGCGTTGAGCAATCCGAACTCGACCGTCGGGCACAGTTTCGACAGGAAGCGCGCGTCCGAGGTGCCGCCGGTGGTCGATAGCTCGGGTTCGATCCCCGTCTCGGCGCGGATGGCGTCGGCGATCATCGCAGAGAAGGCACCCGGCTGGGTCAGGAACGCCTCACCCGAGATACGGCCCGTCACCTGCGCGGCGGGGGCATGGGCACGGGCGATGGCGGTGATCCGCTCGACCAGCGCCGCACCGCTCTGTTCGTCGTTGAAGCGGATCGAAAGCCGCGCCTGCGCTGCGCCGGGAATGACGTTGGTTGCGGGGTTGCCGACATGCAGGTCGGTGATCTCGATATTGGACGGCTGGAACCAGGCGTTGCCGGTGTCGAGCGTTATCCCCTCGATCTCGGCCAGCATCGCGACCAGCGGCGTGATCGGATTTTCGGCGAGGTGGGGATAGGCGACGTGACCCTGCCGCCCCGGCACGGTGATCCAGATATTGACCGAGCCGCGCCGCCCGATCTTCATCATGTCGCCCAGCCGCTGCGCCGAGGTCGGTTCTCCGACCAAGCACAGGTCGGGGGTCAGCCCAAGTTCCGCCATCCGGTCGATCAGCGCGCGGGTGCCATAGATGGCCGGGCCTTCCTCGTCGCCGGTGATGATCAGCGAGAGGGGAATGGTCGGCTCCACCGGGATCGCGGCGACGAAAGCGGCGACCGCGCCCTTCATGTCGACCGCACCGCGTCCGAAGAGCAGACCATCGCGTACCTCGCCGGAAAAGGGCGAACCCTGCCAGCCGTCACCGGCGGGCACGACATCGACATGGCCCGCAAAGGCCAGGTGCGTGCCCGTTCCGCCGCGTGTCGCCAGCAGGTTCTCGACCGGACCATCGGGTTCCTCGCCGATGGTGAAGCGATCGACGGCAAAGCCCAGCGGCACCAGCGCGGCCTCCAGCACGTCGAATACGGAGCCACGCGCGGGCGTGACGCTGTCGCTGCGGATCAGGGCCTGGGCAAGGGTGAGGGCGTCGGTCATGCCGCGCGGCATAGGCAGCGTACGCGCGAACGGCAATCATGCGATTGACGACGCTTACGGAGCCGATCCCGCCCGGCATCGTTCCAGCCCCTGCGTAACAGGAGTGATGTGATGAACGATCCCGATCCCAACGGCCACAAGGCCGGAAAGCGACTGCTGCTCTGGCTGCTGATCGCGCTGGGGATCGCGGGGGTGCTGGTCTATACCTTCACGTCGCGCGTGGCCGAACCGGCGGCTGAGCAGCGGGCACCGCTGAACGAGGTGCCTCCGGCTGCGCGGTAGGTTTGGCGGGGGAGGGGCGTGGCCTTCGATTTCGCTCAGGCTGAACGGGTTTCAGTACCGACCTCCGTTCAGCCTGAGCGAAGTCGAAGGCCACGCGAAAACCCTCACCCCACCGGCTGCTCGAACCGCTCGATGATCCATTCCTCTTCCTGCGCGGCGGCGATCCAGTCCTGCATGAAGGGATGGCGAAGCACCGCGTCCATATAGGGCATGGCAAAGCGCGCCACGGGCAGCTGGTAGGTGACGATCCGCGTCACCACCGGCGCGAACATGATGTCCGCCGCGCCGAACTCCCCGAACAGGAAATCGCCGTCGCCGCCGAAGCGCGCCCGCGCCTGCGCCCACAGCTCCATCATCCGCTTCAGATCGACGATCACATCGTCATCGGGCATCCGGGCGGGATAGACCTGGCGGATGTTCATGCTGTGCTTGCGACGCAGCGCCACGAAGCTGGCGTGCATCTCCGCCGCCATCGACCGCGCCATGGCGCGCGCGGCCTCGTCCTCGGGCCAGAAACGGTCGCGTCCGACCTTGTCGGCCAGGAAGTCGATGATCGCCAGACTGTCCCAGACGACCGCCTCGCCATCCCACAGGATCGGCACCTTGCCCGATGACGGAGCGAACTCCGCCCCCTCGCGGCGCTTGTCCCAGTCCGCGTCGTAGAGCGGCACGACCACCTCCTCAAAGGGAAGTCCCGACTGCCGACAGGCAAGCCAGCCGCGCAGGGACCAGGAGGAATAGGCCTTGTTGCCGATGATGAGCTTCATGGACCAAGGGGGTAACCGCCCCGCCGGGCCGCCGCAACCGAACAAAAAAGGCCCGCCCGGGGAACCGGACGGGCCTTTTTGTTTCCGACGAACGCCCGATCAGAAGCGGGCGGTGGCCGCCACGCGGAAGAAGCGACCGATCAGCCCCGAGAAATAGGGCTGGGTGCCGCCTGCCACCGCCGTGGCGGGGAAGGGGGCCGTCGCGTTGAAGACATTGTCGACGATGAAGCGCAGGTTGAACTGGTCGTTCACCTTCACGCCCACCGTGGTGTTGAACACCACCCAGTCGGTCAGGCCGCTGATGTTGCGGGCATTGGGGGCTTCGTCCAGGTTGAACTTCACCTTGCCGGTATACTGACCCTGGAACAGGATGTTGAAGGTGTCGCCTTCATAGGTCAGGTTCGCGGTGCCCGAATGACGCGGATAGCCGATTTCGCCTGCGTCATGGTTGATGTCGCCCACACCCACCTGGGTCTGCAGCTTGTCGCGGTAGAAATAGTTGACCGACAGGCCGACCGTACCTGCGTTCTCCAGTCCGACGCGGCTGAGCGGCAGGCGGTACGCAATGGTCGATTGCAAACCGGCCATCTCATAGGATGCGGCGTTGTAATAGCCCTGGCGGATCGTGGTCAGCTGGCCATCGGCACCGCGCGTGAACAGCCCGCAGAACTGGTTGGGATAGTTGCTCGAATCATAGCACGCATTCAGGATGTCGGTGCCGTCCAGCGAGCGGATGGCATCGTTCAGCTTGATGTTGACCCAGTCGACCGCGACCGACAGGCCGGGGATGAAGCGCGGCTGCGCGATGGCGCCGACGGTCCAGCTATTGGCCTTTTCGTTGCGCAGATTGGGGTTGCCCGCGACCGTCACCGGAATGGTGAAGTTGCTGAAGTTCGAATCGAACGTCGCAGGATTGATCCCGGCCGCGACGCAATTGGCACGACGGGTCGCGGGGTTGGGGCCATTGCCGACATAGCGTGCGTCGCACGGATCGAGGCCGGAGTTGAACGCCCGCGACGTCGGGTTGAACACCTCGGTGATCGCGGGCGAGCGGATCGAGCGGGTGAAGTTGCCGCGGAAGGTCAGCCCCTGGAAGAAGCCGACACGGCCGCCCGCTGTCCAGGTCACGTCGCCGCCCGACAGCGAGTTGTCGACGTAACGTGCCGCACCGTCGAATTCGAGCGTCTTGAGCCAGCTCAACTCATTCTTGCTCGACACGAACGGCACGACGACTTCGCCGAACACCTCGTTGGTGTGGAACTTGCCACGAATGGGATCGATCGGGATGATACGACCATATTGCACGCGGCTGCCGTCCGCCTGCGGTTCGCCATAATAATAGGCGCCCGGATCGAATTGCGTCTTTTCCTCGCGATGCTCGTAACCCAGCGACAGCGACACGTCGTTGCCGAACAGCTGGAAGACGGGGCCGTTGATGTTGGCGTTGAACACCAGCTGCTCATTGGCCGAACGCGGCGTGGCGACGGTAAAGATGTAATCGCGCGCCGCCTGGCTGGCCTGGCCGATGCCGAAGATGTTGAGCGGGGCGCATGCACCGCCGCCGATCGACGGGATGGTCGCGTTCACTACGCCCGGACGGCAGGTGATGTTGCCCGAAGCGTCGCGCACCGCGTCGATGGCGTTGGCGAAATTCTGCTGGATCAGCTCGAAGTTGCGGCCATTGGTGATCGACTTGCCATAGACGGCCGAAGCCTCCCACTTGAAGTCGCGACCGACCAGCGGCACCGTGCCGTCGAACCCGCCGACGAAACGATACGTCTCGACGGTGGCTTCGGCGCGGCCGGTGGTCAGGTCGGCGAGCGCGCGGCCCAGATAGAACTGGTTCTGACCGGCGGGCAGGTTGGCCGCGATGGTCGCGCGGTCGGTGGCCGACAGATACGGGTTGTCGAGGCTGAGCAGCAGGTTGCCGTCCGGCCGCCCGGCATCGTCGAACAGCGCGGTGTTGTAGTTCGGCTGATCGATCAGGTTCGTGCCCTTGCTGCGGACATACCATGCCTCGCCGAAGAAGCGGATGCGGTCGCTGAACTGATAGCTGGCCTGCGCGCTGGCGATATAGCGTTCGGAGGTGGTCAGCAGGTTCGACTGGAGCGGCAGGTTGTAACCGTTGCCGCCGCTGCTGATATAGCCCTGGCGCATCGGCGTGCCGAGGTCGAGCGGGGTCAGCGTGCCGTTCGCGCCGAACTGCAGCAGCTGGCCCGCCGCATTGCGGATGCCCGAGCGGCTGGCGAGGAAGTCGTCCGCGCTGAACGGTATGCCGCCGATGGTGAACGCGCTGTAGCGCTGGTTCGGATAGAGGACCCGCTGGAACGCGCCCGCGGTGGCGGGGGTGCCGAAGAAGTAACCGGCGGCGGTGATGTCGCGGTCGGCGGCGGTCAGGCCGGTGACACGGTTATACTCCCCCGAAACGGTGATGTTGCCGCGCCCGTCGGCGAAGTTCTTGCCGGCCAGCAGGCTGAGCCGCTGGTCAGGGGCGTCACCCTTTTGCGAGACGCCTGCCTGCGCCTGGAGCTGAAGCCCCTCGAAATTGCGCTTCAGGATGATGTTGACGGTGCCCGCGATCGCGTCCGAACCATAGATCGGCGCGCCGCCGATGGCGACAGTCTCGACCCGCTCGACCAGGCTGGTCGGGATGTTGTTCAGGTCGACCTGCGTACCGGCCGATACGGGGCCGAAGATGCTGGCGGTGTTGGACGACACGAAGCGGCGCCCATTGACCAGCACCAGCGTGCGCTGCGTGCCGAGACCGAAAAAGTCGACAAAGGTCTGGGCCGGGCCGAAGGATGACTGTGCGCCGACGCCGCTATTGCCCGGAGGACCGAAGGCCGGGATTTCGCTCAGCACCTGGCCGACATTGGTATAGCCGCGATTGGCGATCTGCGCCGCGCCGACGACCTGGGTCGGTTGCAGCGTCTCGAACTCGGGACGCGCGATCCGCGAGCCGGTGACGACCACGTCCTGGCCGCTCGCTGCGCTCTGGTCTGCGGGGGCGGTCTGCGCGGTGCTATCCGGCGCGGTGGCGTTTTCGGGTGCCGTTGGGGGCAGGGTCTGGGCCGCGACCGGGGTCGCGAGGAGAGTGAGCAACGCAACGGCGCTGACGTCGCGCAGCGCGCGCGAACGGATATTCCGGGACATGATACGCTTTCCCCAATTTATCTACTTGTGTTCATGGGGCTATTCCCGAGCATGTCACGACGTCAACAAAAGCGTCATATTTGCTGACATTTATGAAGCAACGCGACTTTTATGCAACAGCATCGGTTGATGGGCGATAAATCTGTCACATATGCAAACAGGGCGAACGACACAGGCGTGCCTTCGCCGCAACGGGGGTTGCGAGATGCCAGAACCCGCGGAATTTGCGCGGGTTCCTTAATAAGCTGTCATAATTGGGAGACGCGTTATCCCGCGAATCGGGGAAGGCGGGGACCCGGCGCATCACGGCCGAGCCCCCGGCTGGGTTGCTCAGCCAATGGCTTCCAGCACGGCCGCACGCAGTTCAGGAATCCCCATGCCGCCCTCGCTCGACGTGGCGAGAATGTCGGGGTGCGCGGCGGCGCGCTTGCGCGCCTCGACCTCGGTGCGGGCGATGACATCGGCGAGTTCGGTCGCCTTCACCTTGTCCGCCTTGGTCAGGACGATGCGGTAGCTGACCGCCGCACGGTCGAGCATCTCCAGGATCTCGCGATCCACCTCCTTGATGCCGTGGCGCGAGTCGATCAGCACCAGCGCGCGCTTCAGCGCCTGCCGTCCGCGCAGGAAATCGTTCACCAGGAAGCGCCACTGCTTCACCATGTCCTTGGGCGCCTTGGCAAAGCCATAGCCCGGCATGTCGACGAGGCGCAGCAGGGGGGGCGTGCCGACGTCGAAGAAGTTCAGCTCCTGCGTCCGGCCCGGCGTGTTCGAGGTGCGCGCCAGCCCGTTGCGGTTGGTCAGCGCGTTGAGCAGCGACGACTTGCCGACGTTCGACCGCCCGGCGACCGCGACTTCCGGCACCACGGGATCGGGCAGGAATTTCAGCGCGGGCGCGGATTTCAGGAAGGTGACCGGCCCGGAAAACAGCTTGCGCGCCGATTCGATCAGTTCCTCCGAGAAACCTTCCGGCTTCTCGGTGGGGGCAGGGGTGGGAAGCTCGCTCACTTCTTGACGACCGGCTGCTTCAGGCCCGGATGGCGGGCATAGAGCAGGCGCTGCTGGAGGATCGAGATGCAGTTGGTCGTGATCCAGTAGACCTGAAGGCCGACCGCGAACGGGGCCATCACGAACATCAGCACCCAGGGCAGGATCGCGAAGACCTGCTTCTGCGCGTCGTCCATCGGCTGCGGGTTCATCTTGAACTGGAAGTACATCGAGATGCCCAGCAGGATCGGCACGACGCCGATCGCGATGAAGTGCGGCGGCACGAAGGGCAGCAGGCCGAATAGGTTGACCGGGGTCAGCGGATCGGGCGCAGACAGGTCCTTGATCCACAGCACGAACGGCTGGTGCCGCATTTCGATCGTCAGCATCAGCACCTTGTAGAGCGCGTAGAAGATCGGAATCTGGACCAGCGCGGGCAGGCAGCCCGCCAGCGGATTGACCTTCTCCTGCTTGTAAAGAGCCATGACCTCCTGCTGCATGCGGACCTTGTCGTCCTTATAGCGTTCCTGGAGGGCCTTCATCTTGGGCTGCACCGCGCGCATCGCCGCCATCGAGGCGAACTGGCGCTGGGCGATCGGGAACATCAGCGCGCGGATGGTGATGGTCAGCAGGATGATCGCGACGCCGAAATTGCCGACGAGTTTGAACAGCCAGTCGAGATAATAGAAGATCGGCTTTTCCAGGATGCGCAGATAGCCCCAGTCGAGCGCATGATCGAGCAGCGCCACACCTTCCTTGTCGGTGTAGCGGTCGAGGAGCGCGACTTCCTTGGCGCCCGCGAAGAAGCGGGTGGTCTGGGTGATCTGCTTGCCCGGTGCCAGCGTCTGCGGCTGGACCGTGTCGTCGGCCTGATAGGTCTGGTTGCCGCCTGCGCGGAACTGGCCGTCGAACGACTTGGCCTGATCGGGGATCAGCGCGGTCAGCCAGTATTTGTCGGTAAAGCCCAGCCAGCCGCCGGTGGTGGTGAAGCGGGTCGGGGCCTTGTCCACATCCTTCCAGTTCGGGCCATATTGCGCCGAACCATTGGCGACCGACATCGGGCCGACATGGATGGAATAGCTGCTCGGATCGGCCGAGATGCCGCGATTGACATAGCTGTAGGCCGCGACCGGCACGGCCGCGTTGCCGCCATTGGCCACCGTCTGCTGGACGGTGAACATGTAATCTTTGTCGACCGACAGGGTGATCTGAAACCGCTGGCCGGTGGCGTTGGCGGCGGTCAGCGTGACCGGCTGGCCGGGGCGCAGCACGGGCGCGCTGGCGGTCCAGACGGTATCGGCGGCGGGCGGGTTCAGCCCGTCGGTGCGCCAGCCGAAGCCCGCGAAATAGGCACCTTCGGCACCCGCCGGCGACAGCAGGCGGATCGGCGGGGAGTTCTTGTCGACCGTCTGCTTATAGTCGAGCAGGACGAGGTCATCGATCCGCGCGCCCTTCAGGTTGATCGAACCCTTCAGGCGCGGCGTGTCGATCGCCACGCGCGGGGTTTCGGCCAGCACGACCCTGCGGTCGCGAATCGCGGTCGGCGTCGTGGCGGTCGGGTTGGCCGTGCTGTTGGCCACCGGCACCTGCTTGCCGTCGACGATTTTGGTCGCGGGCGGATTGCTCGGGAAGAACTTGCTCTGGATGAGCGGCCATCCGAACAGGATCAGCGCCGCGATCACCGCGAACACGACGAAATTCTTGCGGTCTTGGTTCACGTGGAAACCCCGTTAGTGTCAGGGGACCGGGTCGGGTCCGTGCCCGCCCCAGGGATGGCACCGCGCAATGCGCTTGAGCGCCAACCAGCCCCCTTTGCCCGCGCCATAGCGGCCAATGGCCTGTATTGCATAGGCCGAACAGGAAGGTTGATAGCGACAAGTGGGCGGCAGGATCAGCGAAGGGCCGAGTTGCCAGCCCCGCGCGATGAGAATCAAGGCCCGCGCGAACAGGGTCACGCAGGCTCTTGATTCGACGGTGCGGGCTGGCGGTGTGCGCCGCCACGGGGGTTGCGCCCCTTGCCACGGCCATGATGCACGCGCGGTTCGCGGGGCCTGTCCTGGCCGCCGGTGTCGGGCGAGGCGGCGCGGGTCAGCGCCTTGGCCAGCTCGGCGGTGAGCGCCTGATAGTCGCGCTCGATCCCGCCCTGCCGTCCGATCAGGACATGGTCGGCGCCCGCAATGCCCTTTTCCGGCAACAGATCGCGCGCGAGCGCCCGCAACCGGCGTTTCATCCGGTTGCGAACGACCGCGTTTCCGATCTTCTTGGTGACGGTGAAGCCGACGCGAATCGCCGCGTCACCGTCATCCCGCGGGCGAACCTGCAGCACGAAGCCGGGCATCGCCACGCGTCGCCCGCCATTGGCCGCGAGAAAATCGCGGCGGCGGGTCAGTGTCGTGATTACGCCGACAGCTTCTTGCGGCCGCGTGCACGACGCGCGCGGATCACGGCACGGCCGCCCGGCGTGGCCATCCGCGAACGGAAGCCGTGACGGCGAGCGCGCACCAGATTGCTCGGCTGAAAGGTACGCTTCATCGTTCATTCCTTGGATACGTCTGAATAAAAACGGCCGCCACGAGGACGGCCTTGGTGGCAAGCCGCTTACGCAAAGCGGGCTTTCAAGTCAATCCGCTGTGCGCACTCCTGCGTAGCCCTCTGCCCCTTGCGGTCGGGCCATATCCTTTGCAGGAAGCATAAGCGGGCAGGGGAGCGCCCGTACAGGGGGATTTGATGGCGACGATCGTGTCCACGGTGGCCTATCTGGGGCTGGAGGCGCGTGCCGTCGAGGTGCAGGTCCAGCTGATCGCCGGGCTGCCCGCTTTCAATCTGGTCGGGCTGGCCGACAAGGCGGTAGGGGAGAGCAGGGAGCGGGTGCGCGCCGCCATCGCCGCCATGGGCCTGGCCCTGCCGCCCAAGCGGATCGCGGTGAACCTGTCGCCCGCCGACCTGCCCAAGGAAGGATCGCATTTCGACCTTCCCATCGCGCTGGCGCTGCTGGCGGCGATGGGGGTGGTCGATGCCGAACTGCTCGCCGATCATGTCGTGGTCGGCGAGCTGGCGCTGGACGGGCGGATCGGGCCTTCGCCCGGCGTGCTGCTGGCCGCGCTCCATGCCGGATCGCTCGACAAGGGCCTGATCTGTCCCGCCGCGCAAGGCGCGGAAGCGAGCTGGGCAGGCGGTGGCGCGGTGATCGCCGCACCCGACCTGCTCTCGCTGATCAACCATCTGAAGGGCCATTCCGTCCTGCCGACCGCCGAGGGCGGACTGGTGGAAGAGGGCGTGGCCGGTCCCGACCTGTCGCAGGTGAAGGGACAGGAAAATGCCCGCCGGGCGCTGGAGATCGCGGCGGCCGGAGGGCATAACCTGCTGATGAGTGGTCCTCCGGGGTCGGGCAAGTCGCTGATGGCCGCGTGCCTGCCCGGCATCCTGCCGCCGCTCGATGCCGCCGAGGCGCTGGAAGTCTCGATGGTCCAGTCCGTTGCGGGAACGCTGGCGGGTGGACGGCTGACCCGGACGCGGCCCTTCCGTGCGCCGCATCACTCCGCCTCGATGGCCGCGCTGACCGGCGGCGGGTTGAAGGCCCGGCCGGGCGAGGTGAGTCTGGCGCATCTGGGCGTGTTGTTCCTCGACGAACTGCCCGAGTTCCAGCGCGCGGTGCTCGATTCGCTGCGCCAGCCGCTGGAAACCGGCACGGTCAGCATCGCGCGGGCCAATGCGCATGTGACCTTTCCGGCACGCGTACAGCTGGTCGCGGCGATGAACCCGTGCCGCTGCGGCCATCTGGGCGACGCCGCGCTCGCCTGTGCCCGCGCGCCGCGCTGTGCGGCGGATTATCAGGCCAAGATTTCCGGGCCGCTGCTCGACCGGATCGATTTGTCGGTCGAGGTCCAGCCGGTTCGCGCGGTCGATCTCTTTTCATCCGCCGCCGCCGAATCATCGGCGACGGTCGCCGCCCGGGTGGCGGCGGCACGCGCGCGTCAAACCGAACGCTATCGCGATGCCGCCGTGACGGTGCGCACCAATGCCGAGGCCGACGGCCCATGGCTGGAACGCTTCGCCACGCCGGACGAGCCGGGCCGCGCCCTGCTGGTCGAGGCGGCCGAGCGAATGCGCCTGACCGCGCGCGGCTATACCCGCGTCCTGCGCGTCGCGCGGACCATCGCCGATCTGGCGGGCGCGGATCAGGTCGGGCGCATCCATGTCGCCGAAGCGCTCGGCTATCGCCAGCGGCCGCCGGTCAATTGATGGCGCGCAAGGCAATGCGCTGGATCACCCCGATCCTGTTGATGGTGTGTGGGCCGCCCCTGACATGGCTGGCCATCCTCTGGTCCGATCCCGTGGCGTCCGGCGTCCGCGGTCCGCCACTCTTCTATGGTCTGGCCGCGCTGGCGACCGTTCCCGGCCTCATCGGCCTGTCGATGCTGCCTCTGCGCACCCGCGCGAAGGCGCTGATCCTGCCGCTTTACCTGACCGCCCTCATCTTGATCCTGCTCTATACTCTGGTGGTCTTCGTTTGCGTCGCCACCCATGATTGCCCCTGATCCCGGCAATCGGCGCTTGCGTACGCCGTCACCCTCGTCTAGCAGCGCGGCTTCGCTGCCCCTGTGGCGAAATTGGTAGACGCATTCGACTCAAAATCGAACGCCGCAAGGCATGCTGGTTCGAGTCCGGCCAGGGGCACCATCACTCAACCGTCAAAACCTGCGTAAAACAGCGGTTTGACAGGACGGTCAACAAACAGCGCGGCTGGGTTCGATGGGGTGGAATGGTCCCACGACACCTTAATTTGCGTCATTCGCCTGCCAGACCTGACATCGGGTCTATCGGCATGACACGCAGCCGAGCGTTCCCCGACACCGCGATTCTCGACCTTCACACTGGCACATGGTCCGGTCCCCCAACGGCGGCCTGCTGCGTCACCGAGCGCCTGCGGTCCGTCGCAGCGCACGGCCCATAGCCGGTGAGCGGCAGAGGGCAGACCGGGGCCGGCACAGGGATGGGGTATGCGCCCCAAGGACCACCAGAGCGCGTCTCCAATGCCCAGCGCGATGCCGTGCTGAACCCTGGTTACCATCGCAGCATCGCGCATGGAGAAAGGCCTGCCGGCCCGGATGGGCCTTGCCCATGATGCTTTGAACGCACCGTATTTTGCCGTGACGGAGGCAAACCCATCTTTTCGGTACGGGGCAATGGCCAGACAAACCGGCCTCCAAAGCCTTTCTAACGATTGAATGTCCGGCTTTGTTTAGCTAACGGTTCGCAATATCATTTCGTCACCTGCTTCTGAACGGAGTCCTTCATGATCCGCTGGCTTTCCGGCATGGCTTCGCCGTGCCTGCTCATTTCCTCGCCCGTCGCAGCGGAGGCGGGTGATCCCGAACAGGGCCAGCGCGAGATCGTCATCACGGGAGAGCGGCTGGCCGAGGTCGATGACGAGACGGATACGGCGACGCGCACCGCCACGCCCATGAAGGACATACCGCAATCGATCCAGATCGTGCCGCGCAGCGTGATCGAGGATCAGAACAGCATCCGCCTCAGCGACGTGCTGAGCAACGTGTCGAGCGTGCAGCCGGCGAGCATGGCGGGCAATCGTGGCGAAATCTTCCAGATCCGTGGATTCGCCACGCCCCGTTACGCGATAGACGGCGTGCTGCTGAACCGTGTGTCGGACCGGTCAGAGGTGTTTCTCGACTTGGCCAATGTACAATCGGTCGAGGTGCTGAAAGGCCCGGCGTCGGTGATGTACGGCCAGGGCGATCCTGGTGGCGTCATCAACATATCGACCCGCCAGCCTAGCCATAGCCCCACCGCCGAAATCGAGTTGCAGGGCGGCAGCTTCGGCTTCGCCCGAGCCTCCGCCACGGCCAGCGGGGCCGTCACCGACAGGGTTGCCGTGCGCCTCACCGGCGCGGCGCAGCGGCTCGACGGGTTCCGTGGTGGCGAAACGGTCGATTCCACCCGCCAGTTCGCCGCGGCCTCCGCCCGCTGGACGCCGGGCGCGGCGACCGTTGTCAGGCTCGACCTGGATCACGCCAGCCAGCGCGGCCCTTTCGAACGTGGCCTGGTCGTCGGGGCCGACAATCGCATCACCCTGCCGAGGGACCGTTTTCTTGCCGAACCCTGGTCGCGGACAGCGGCCCATCGTTCGCGAGCGTCGCTGGATATCGGGCATGAGGCGGCCGACTGGCTTACGCTGCGGCTGAACGCGCGGCACGTCGATGCGACCGTCGACGACGATGATGCGATCGACAACCGAGCACTGGGCAGGGACGGCCGCACCCTGACGCGGCGGGCGACACGGCGGGTCGAACGGCTGAAATCCGCCGACATGCGCGGCGAGGCATTGGCACGCTTTTCGACAGGCATGATCGATCACAGGGTGCTGGCGGGCGTAAACTACAGCCGCGCCACGCTCGATTTCGTCGCCGACCGGGCCAACATCGCGGGAATCGACATCCTCGCACCTGCCTATACCGCTCCCGTGCCGCGCCTCTCGCCCAATGCCAGCTTCCTGCGTCGATCGACCCTGTACGGAGTCTATCTGCAGGATCAGGTGACGGTCACGTCATGGCTCAAGCTGCTGGGCAGCGTCCGCCATGACGAGGTGCGCGATCGCCAGACCGACCGGTTTTCCAACATGCGGGTCGACCGCGACAGCGGCGCGACGACGTTCCGCACCGGCATCGTGGTGCAGCCGATCGCCGCTCTCTCGTTCTTCGGCGGTTTCGGGCAGAGCTTCCAGCCCCAGACCGGCCGGCGCGCCGATCGCGGGTATCTCGATCCCGAGCGGGGCCGCCAGTGGGAGGCCGGTGTGAAGGCCGATCCGGCTGATGGGCGCCTGATGGCCACTGCCAGCGTGTTCGACATCCGCAAACGCAACGTCGCGACCGCCGACCCCGACAATCCCGGCTTCTCGCTTCAAACCGGCGAGCAGCACGTCCGCGGCGCCGAGCTGGATATCACCGGTCATCCGACGCGGCGCTGGCAGGTGATCGTCAGCGGCAGTCACCTCGACGCGACGATCAGCCGGGACGAGACTTTCGCGATCGGCAATCGCCTCACCAACGTTCCCCGCTGGTCGGGGCGATTGTGGAGCAGCTATATCCTGGGCGGTCCGGTCGAAGGACTGACGGTGGCGGCGGGGCTGACCCGTGTCGGGCGGCGGAGCGGCGATCTGAACAACAGCTTCTTCGTCGATGGCTACACCATCTATGATGCGACGATCAGCTACCTGATCCCGAATTCCGGGGTGGAGTTTTCGGTGACCGGCCGCAACCTCACCGATCGCTATTTCATCGAATCCGCCGTGCAGCGCCTGGAAAACTATCCCGGCGCGCCCCGCACCATCATGGGTTCCTTACGTGCGCGCTTCTGATGCTCGGGAGGACGGGGACTCAGGAACCGATGCGTGGCGATCCGGCACCGCCATGATGCACGACGCGGCGGTATCCACAATGCGTCCCCGCCGGTGACGAACAGCCGTCGTGGATCGTCACCGAAAGCGCAATTGCCACCCGGATACGGCGTCGGGACAGTCGTGATAGGCCGGGCGGTTTCGTCTAACGTCTCGATCCGCCGTGCCGAACTGCTCCGGCTTCATCCGCGACGATCGAGCGTGAAGCCATCGGGAATGGCGCTGGATATGGCTGTGAAACGACGTGCATTGCTCGACGTCGTGCCGTCATTGTTCAGGCCGATGGTGGTTAGAGTTGAAAACGATCAACTCTGCTCACCCCTCCCCTTCAGGGGAGGGGCTAAAACCGTCCAATGCTGATCGCTTTCAATTCTAGAAGCATGACCCCGCCTGTCCTTTCCGCAAGGGGTGTCACCGGGTCACGCTCTCGCAAGCGACCCGGTGGCTGGTGGTCGAGCCCATGTCGACCGAGACGGGCAACAGCATATGGGGTATTTCGCAGACCATCGGACAGCCGGCCGCTCCCGTGGCGGTGTCGCCCGCCATGGGAGAAATCCTTGCGCCCAGGCGACCAGCGCCTCGTCCAGGTCGCCGTCCGTTGCCGAGCTGAGGCCCCAAGGGCATGTCATACTTCGGCTTACCCGTCATGCGGCTGGTGTTTGTCGGAACGGTCGTGCTGCCTTCAGAGGGGCCGGACGACCGCCGGGCTATCGGTGGGTTGCGACACGAACCCGTTGCGCAGCGGACGTCCGAAACCGGGAAGCGCGATCTCGAACTCGTCACCGGGACGCGTGCGAAAACCATCGGTGAAACTCAGGGTCGCAGTTCCGAAGAAATGCACATGCATGTCCCCGGCACGGCGGAACTGGGGATATTTGAAATGATGGTGTTCCAGATTGGCGATGGTGTGGCACATATTCGCCTCGCCGGTCAGGAACGGCTTTTCCCAGACGATCGCCCCATCGCGTCGAATGCGACTGGTTCCGCGCAGGTCGTCCTCGATCGGGCCGAGCACCAGTTCGGGGCCGATCGCGCAGGCCCGCAGCTTGGAATGGGCAAGCCACAGATAGTTGCCGCGTTCGGTCACATGGTCGGAGAATTCGTTGCCGACGCAAAAGCCCAGGCGGCAGGGCGTTCCGTCGGGAGCGATCAGATAGATACCGGCGAGTTCCGGTTCCTCTCCGGCGTCCTGCGCGAAATCAGGGCAGGGGATCGGCGCACCCGGCGCCACGATGCTGTCGCCGTCGCCCTTGTAAAACCATTCGGGCAGCGCGCCGATCTGCCCGGGGGCCGGACGTCCGCCGTCGAGGCCCAGCTTGAACATCTTCATCGAGTCGGTCTGGTCGGCCGCCTCCGCCAGCGACGCGTGCATTTTGGCACGCCCCTCCGCACTGCCAAGATGGGTAAGGCCGGTCCCCGACACCAGCAGATGCGCCGGATCGGGATGTGCGACGGGGGCGAGCAGGTCCCCCCGCCCAATGATCGCATCATAGTCTTGCGGTGCCCCATCGGCATGGTCGGCGATCCGCGCGGCCAAGGCGATGCCGTCACGGATCGCTGCGCGCGCATGGTCGCGAAGCGTGCCGCCCGCGCAGGGGAGGATCGAGTCGCCATCGACGATGCCGGTACGGACGGAGTCTCCGTCGCGAAATTGAATGATCCGCATCGTCATGTCACTCGATGATCTCGAACTGGTCATCATAGGCATGTGACAGGGTCAGGCCCAATCCCGGCACGTCGTCGGCGAGTTGCAGGAAGCCGTCCTCCGCGATCGGTTCGCCTTCGAAGATATAGTAGAACAGCTCGTTGCCGACTTCGACCGTGTGCTTCGGGAAATATTCGCTCATGGGCGAAGCCGTGCTGCTCATGGTCAGGTGATAATTGTGCATCTGACCGGCATGCGGGATGACCGGCACCGAATGCGCCTCGCACAAGGCGTTGATCTTGGTCGCGGCGGTGATGCCGCCGACGCGGTTCGTGTCGTACTGCACCACACTGACCGCCTTGCGATCGAGCAGCTGCTTGAAGCCGTACAGGCCGAATTCGTGTTCTCCGCCGGAGATGGGAATGTCGGTCAGGGCATTCAGTTCGGCATAGCCGTCGATATCGTCGGCAATGACCGGCTCTTCCAGCCACCGCGGCTGGAACCGGGTCAGCTTGGGCAGGATCCGCTTCGCATATTCCAGCGTCCAGCCCATATAGCATTCCAGCATCAGGTCGCATTCATAGCCGATGACTTCGCGGATCGCCTCGACCGACTTCAAATTCTCGGTGACGCCGCGCTGGCCATGCGCCGGGCCGTAGCCGAAACGCATCTTGAACGCGGTGAACCCCTTGTCGAGGAAGGTCTCTGCCTCCTCCTGCATGGTCGGGATATCCTCGCGATACAGCTTGGAGTAATAGCAGGGGATCTTTTCCTTGGTGCGCCCGCCCAGCAGCTTGAAGACCGGCTTGTTCACCGATTTGCCCAGGATATCCCAGATGGCCAGGTCGATCGCGGAGATCGCGGCCATCGTCACGCCCTTGCGTCCCCAGGCCAGCGTCGCGCGGTACATGCGCTGCCACAGATATTCGTAATCCCACGGGTCCTGCCCGATCACCAGCGCGGCGAGATACTCGTCGATGATCGCCTTGGCGATACGGGGCGCCAGCGCGACATTGCCCAGCCCCACGATCCCTGCGTCGGTTTCCACCTCCACCACGCACCAGTTGAGGAAGCGGAACCGCTTCATGGAATCGGCGCCATTGTCGTAAAGCTGATCCATGGCGTTGGTGCAGAAATTGGCGTGCGGTGGCACGACCTCGCCCTTCCATTCATAGACGCGGGCGCGAACGGCGGTGATCTTCATGCTATGGCTCCTGTTCAGGCGGCATCGGCCAGGCGGGCGGTCCGAGCGGACGCGCCCATGCGGCAGGCGATACGAAAGGCGTTGTGGGTGGCGTTCACGTCGGCGACATTGGTCCCGGCAATGTCATAGGCGGTGCCGTGTGCCGGGGTGGTGATCGGGATCGGCAGGCCGCCCTGCACCGTCACGCCGCGCGAGAAGCCGAGCAGCTTGATCGCGATCTGCCCCTGGTCGTGGTACATGGTGACGATGCCGTCATAGTCCCCGGCCCGGGCCTTCAGGAAGATCGTGTCGGCGGGGAAGGGGCCGTCCACCGGAAGACCCTCGGCCTGCAGCGCGGCGACCGCAGGCGCGATGATGTCGATCTCCTCGCGGCCGCAGGTCCCACCGTCCCCGCCATGCGGGTTGAGCGCGGCGACGGCGACCCGGGGGGCGGCGATGCCGCTCGCGAGCAGCGAACGGTGCAACAGGCTCGCGGCGGCCTCTACCCGGTCCTGGGTGAGATGCGCGGTCACGTCCTTCAGCGGGATATGGGAGGAGATACGCGAGGTCCACAGGTCGCCCAGCGTGTTGAATTCACAGAAATAGCCCGTCACGCCGAGATATTCGGCGAAATGGTGCAACTCGTCCTCGTGCCGCAGGCCGCCCTGCTTCATCGCGAACTTGTTGAGCGGTGCAAAGCAGATTGCATCGATCTCGCCCGCCATCGCCGCGTCCATGCATTGGTTCAGGACGGTCAGCACGCTTGCGCCGCCGGCGGCATTGGCTTCGCCGCTGCGCACGTCGGCGGGATCGATCGTGTCGACAGCCAGGAAAGCTGGCGTGGAGGTATCCCCGCGGTCGCGGACGTCGGACAGCGACGCGACATCGACGGTTTCGATCGACAATCCTGTCAGAGACTTTGCCTGATCCCAAAGCCAGCGGTCCCCGACAAGGACGACATTGGCCTCGGTCAGGTCCGCCTGCGCGAGAAGTTTTGCGACGAGTTCGGGACCGATGCCTGCCGGATCACCCAGGGTCAGCGCGACGACGGGCAGAAGTGTGTCTGGATGCGATGTCATGGAATATTCCGTTCTGCTGAAACTGCGAGGGGCGGCCGTCATGCGGGGATCACGAACGAGACGTCGGGCTCGCGCTGGGTTGCGATCATGCGTTCGAATTGCAGCGTTTCGAGGTTGAAATACCCCACTCGGTCATCGTCCTGTGACACGAAGGCGATCGGCAATGTCGGGTGCAGGCTGAGCGCGATCGCCCGCGCATCCATCGGGATATGGACCTGTTCCTCCAACGTGTCGGGATCACAGATCGACAGGCTGCGCTCGCCATAGTTGGTCACGATCAATCGGCCGTCGCGCGCCAGATATATACGCGTCGGGTCGTCGCGAGACGGTGCGCTGCGGGTCACCGTCATGGTTGCGGTGTCGATGATCGACAGCGTGCGGCTGATCCGGTTGGTGACATAGAGGCGACGCCCGTCCGGGCTCAGCCGATACCCCTCGGGCTTCAGGCCGGGATGGCAGGCGACCGGCGCGACCAGCGGATCGCGCGGCGCGACGCGGGTGACCGTATGCGAGAGCAGGTTCATCACATAGGCCACTTCGCCATCGGGCGTCAGCGCGAAGAGGTGCGACTTGATCCCGCCGACCGGCACGGCCCGCGACGGTGCCGTGTCCCGCGCCGGATCGTCGAATGCCAGCAGTACGCCCTGTTCTTCGCTCAGCACATAAAGCCGGTCCTGCTGGTCGATCTGAACGCCGTGAGGTCGATGATAGGGCGCGAAGTCGATCGTGCGGACGTGCTGGCGGGCCGCGATGTCGATCTGGAGGATGGCGCTGCCGCCTCTTCCGGGATGGCCGGACGTTTCCACGCCATAATGGCCGACATAGGCATAATGCCGTGCGGCATCGACCACGAATTCGTGCGGGAAATCCGGTAGCGCGATCGACGCCGTCCGTTCGCCGGTCGCAAGGTCGTAATAGCTGAAACAGTGGCTGCACTTCTCGACGAGAAGCAACGTGCCCGAGATGTCCGTCATGCTGGCATGTCCTGAACGGGGCGGGCCGCCGCGCGGGTGGCCAACCGGATACGATAGAGTGAGGTGGTCGCGGTGATGAACAGCTCATCCCCATTCGGCCCGCCAAAGGTGCAGTTGCTGACCTTTTCGGGAACCGGAATGCGGGCCAGACGGGTGCCGTCGGGGTGGTAGAGCTGGATCGAGTCCGCCGAACTGGTGAAGATCCAGCCGCGCGCGTCCACGCGGAAGCCGTCGGCGAGACCAGGCTCGACGACCGCGAAGACGCGCGGGCTGGTCAGGCATTGCCCGTCGACGACGTCGAAGGACAGGATATGGTGGTTGCCCGTGCCATCGTCGCGCAGCGCGGCCGAGGTGTCCGACACATACAGCACCATCTCGTCGGGGCTGAACGCGAGACCGTTGGGTTCCTCGATCCGGTCGGTCGCGATCGTGATCTCCCCCGTCGCGGGATCGAAGCGATAGACGTGGTTGCCTGTCTGTTCGCTGGGAGCCTTGTGTCCCTCGCGGTCGGATACGATCCCATAGGGCGGGTCGCTGAACCAGATCGTGCCGTCGGACTTGACGACCACGTCGTTGGGGGAATTCAGGCGTCGACCGTCGAAGCGATCGACCAGCGTCTCGACCCGTCCGTCCTGCGCCGTGCGTTCGATCGCCCGCCGTCCGTGCGAACAACTGACCAACCGGCCTTCGCGGTCGATCGTGTTCCCGTTTGTGAACTCGCAATTTTCGCGAAAGACCCGCAGCCCGTCCTGGGCCGACCAGCTCAGCATCCGGTTGGCCGGAATATCGCTCCAGACCAGCAAGCCCTGACCATCGAGCCACGCCGGGCCTTCGGACCAGGTCGCACCGCTGGCAAGACGTTCGAGCTGGCTGTCAGGATAAAAGGCGGCCCGGGCGCGCTCGTCGAAAATCTCGATCGGCAATGTCGCTGATAGCTCTTCGATCATCCTCACCTCTTCGGCTTTGTCGTCGCCAGGATACAAACTTGGCGACATTTTGCAAGCGCTTGCAAAAAGACTCAGAAATTTGCGACCGTCTTGGCGCCGACGATCACCAGCGGTCTGGCATCGGGATGGCCGCCGGGGTGACGCCAGAGCTGCATGTTGGGACGAACGACCAGTCCCTTTCGGACATTGAAGCCGTAATACACCTCGACCATCTGCTCCGATCGGCGCGGAGCGAGCGTCGTCCGCCCCATATCGCAGAGCGCCTCGTCCAGTCGGGTCAGATGGTCGTTGATACGGCCCAGGCCGATGCCGACGGCGAGTTCGTCCACGGGACGCGAGGGGATGAGGCCGGTGGCCGCGATCCCGGCTCCCAGCTTGCCATACATCGTGGATGCGCCGCTGGTCGTCCAGGTGGCGTTGACGAACGTGCTCACCGCGCCGCTGCCATCCGGGCGCGGGGGAATGAGCGTCTGCTGCACGTTCCCGAACACCCCCCAGTGGCGATTGTCGATGGCGCGCGGCAATTTCCCCAGGACTTGCGGCCGTCCGTCCGTATCGAACGCGATATCGGGCAATTTTGCATTGCTGTAGAAGAACCCTGCCTTGACGATCCCCGGCCGCGCCTTCCCCAGCGGATTGACGAAGCGAGCCTCGACCGGCAGCAGGATGCCGATGCCGCCGTTCGTCCGCAGGCTGAACCCAACTTCCGGGTCGATGTTGCGGGGATCGACCTGATACAGCCCGACCGCCAGTATCTTGTCGGGCGCCACGTTGATCAGCGCGCGGCCGCCCCATTGGCTGACCGGGAAATTGTACCAGAGATTGTGCGCGATATGTCCGGTCGCGGACCCGACCAGATAGAGGCTCATGAAGTCGCCGCGTCCGGCGTTGAAATCATCCCCCGGCGCCACACGCCCCAGCTTGAGGTCGATCGGTCCGATCCTGTCCTGCCAGAAAGCCGCCGTCAGCCGCCAGATCCTTCCCCGCCCAAAGGTGCCCTGCGAGAATTGGAGCAGGTTGACCCCGATCTGCCGGTCGAGGAGGGGGCCGTCGCGCTTGGTGATGGTGGCCTGGAACATACCCGGCAGTCCCATCGCCTTCCGCAGGTCGGCGGTGATGCCCGCATTGATCTGCCACACCGGCGTGGCGTCGTGCCGGGGAGCGCCAGCGGCATCTGCGCCGAACTCGCCCACGACGGACAGGGTGGGCACGATCCCCCTGGCGCTCAGTTTGGGCAGGACGCCGCCCCAGTCGCCGAACAGGCGCGGGTTGGCAGTGATCGGCACATTCGTTCCCGGCGGCGATGGCTTGCGGGAAGGATGCGCCACTTCCTGCGATCGCGACGGTAACGGTGCGGGGTCGCCCGCCAGCTCGGGTTGGGCGGGCACGGTTGCCACCGGCTGCGGGTCGGCGGGGGAGGCGGACGGAAAGGCCGTGGCAATGGCCGCGGCGATGACGGTCAGCATGGCGTGAGATCCTTGTCAAAGGAGCGGTTACGGGACGACCTGCCAGAGCAGGGCGATCAGGAGGAAGGCGATGCCGCCCCCCGCCGCCGTCGCCGGCGTCCACCGAGTGAGGCCTTCGCGTGTCGTCAGTCCGCTGAGTCGCGTGACGAACCAGAAGCCGCCGTCATTGACGTGCGACAGGCACATGCCGCCCGCACCCATCGCCAATGCGAGCAGCGCCAGCCGATTCGGCGACAGGTCCATCGTTGCGACCAGCGGCTGCAGGATCCCGGCCGTCGCCATCAGTGCGACGGTGGTCGGCCCTTGAAGGACCCGCAACGCCAGGGTCGCCGCGAACGCCAGCGCAAGCACGGGAAGGCCCGTACCCTGCAAGGCTCCGCTCAATGCGGCGCCAACGCCTGTGCCGACCAGGATCTGGGCCAGTCCGCCCCCGGCGCCGGTCACCAGGATGACCATCGCCGTCGGGGGCAGTGCGGATGCCAGCGTGTCGGACACCACCGACATGGGCTGCCCCCGTCGAATGCCAAGCAGCCAGGCACATAGAAGGACGTCGATCAGCAGGGCGATATAGGGAACGCCCAGGAGGCCGATCACATAGGCCACGACGGAACCGGCAGGCAGCAGGGCGCCAGCCAGCATCCCGCCCAGGATCAGGACGATCGGCAGGGCGATCACGCAAACGATCAACGACACGGGCACCTCGTCCAGCGCGCTGGACCGCTGGATCGCACTCACCCCATGGCCCTCCGGCAGATGGCCGCCCTGCTCGATCTGCTCGGCGACTTCCGGAAGCACGCCGACCGGGCGCCGCATGATGACGCGGGTGACCGGGAACATCAGCATCGCCGTCACCGCCGCGATCGGAAGCCCGAACAGCACCATTCGTCCCAGATCGATCCCCAGAATACCGGCGACCGCAACGGCTCCGGGATGTGGTGGCAGCAGCGAATGCACCAGAAGGAGGATCGCGCAGACCGGAACGGCATAGACAGCGGGTGGGCGGCCGGTGCGACGCGACACGCCGTAGATCACCGGCATCAGCATGATGACCCCGACCTCGAAGAAGACGGGGATGCCCAGGATGAACGCGGTGGCGCAAAGGGCCAGGGGAATGCGATCGGTGCCGAACCGGGCGGCCAGGGCATCCGCAAGCGCCCTGGCCCCTCCGGATTGATCGACCATGCGGCCGATCATCGCCCCAAGCGCGACGAGAAGGGCGACGTGGCCCAGCGTCTTGCCCACCCCTCCCTCGACCATCTTCAGGGCGGCCTCGACGCTGCCGACGCCGGCCGCGGCAAGCAGCGTGGCCACGATGGTCAGGGACAAGAAGGGATGCAGTCGCAGCTTCAGGATCATGAACAGGAGCAGGGCCAGTGACCCTAGCCCGAGCAGCAACGGCGTCATGCTTTCCAACATCTCTCTCCTATTCCCGCGAACCGCTTTCGGTTTCGCTGCCTCCCCATCAGTTCAATCACGTTTTGCAAGCGCTTGCAATATCCGATCGCCATGCGTAGGTTTGACGGATAAGAAGTTGTTGGGACGAGGACATGCCCGAGTGGATTCAGGCCATGGTCGCATGGGCGATGACACCCCTGTCAGGTGCCAGTGAACATCACATTGCGGTCATCGTGTCGTGGCATGCCCGCTGCATGGTTGTGGGATGGAACATCCTGCTGCCGCTTGGCATGCTGGTCGCCCGATTCCTTAAAATCCCTCGCCTTTCGCAATGGCCTCACAAACTCGATCAACGGCTGTGGTGGCTGCTCCACGTACGGCTCCAGGTCGCCGGGTGCGCCATGGCCGCGATCGGCCTTGCCCTGATCCTGGGGCACGGCAGGGATCAAGGCGCGATGGCGCTATGGCATCATCGACTGGGATGGGCGGTGATGTCCGCCGCGCTCCTCCAGATACTGGGCGGCATGTTGCGCGGGACAAAGGGCGGCCCGACCGACCGGACGAGTCTGCGCGGCGATCATTATGATATGACGTTGCGGCGTCGTATTTTCGAGCGCGTGCACAAGTCTCTGGGCTGGCTCTGCCTGCCGCCGGTATGGGCCGCGACGGCACTGGGCCTGATCATGGTCGACGCTCCGCGCTGGATGCCTGTAGTCCTGACGATCTGGTGGGTGGCTTTCCTTGCGGTCTTTATCCACCTGCAACGCACCGGACGGTGTTACGACACCTACCATGCCATCTGGGGCGATGACCCCGGCCATCCCGGCAATAGCCGACGCCCGATCGGCATCTGGGTTCGGACCCATCCGACGCGGGGATGACTGGCGGGGGCGGCTTGCCATATAGCCGAATATCGGGCTGAATCGTCGACATGACCCGCCGCAGCCCCACCCTGAACGAAGTCGCTCGCCTGGCAGGCGTATCGCCTTCCGCAGTCTCCAGGACATTCACCGTCGGTGCCAGCGTGGCGGACAAGACGCGAGCCAAGGTCCTTCAGGCGGCGGAATTGATCGGATACCGCCCGAACCTGCTGGCACGCTCACTCAGCAGGCAACGCAGCGGCACGGTGGGAATAGCCGTCACCCGCCTCGAGAACAGTTTCAATTCGCTGCTGCTCGAAGAGTTGGCCACGGCCTTGCAACGCGTCGGATTGGGGTGTCGCCTGATCGTGACGGGTGACCGAGATGCCGTGGATGTCCGTATCGAAGAGGTTCTCCAACATCAGATCGACGTTCTGGTGTTGTGCGCCGTCAATCTCTCATCCCGAATCGAGGAAGAATGCGCCGCAGTCGGCGTGCCCGTCATTATGGTCAACCGCATCACGCCGGGTGTCGGACGCAGCGCCCGGGCGATCGCCATTGTCGGGTCCAATGAGGAAGGCGGCCGGGTGGTCGCCGATCATCTGGCGGAGGCGGGCCATCGTAGCTTTGCCTTCATCGCCGGCTCCGTCGACGCATCGAACAGCCGTGAACGCGAAGCCGGGTTCATTGCGGGCCTGGCCAAAAGCGGTTTGCCCGCGCCTATCGTTGAGACGGGCCATTACACCTTCAACGGAGCGATGGACGCGACCCGCACGATATTGGGCACGGTCAATCGACCTGATGCCCTTTTCTGCGCCAATGATCATATGGCGCTTGCCGCCATCACGGTCGCGCAAACGGAATTCGGCTTGTCCGTCGGGAAAGACATTTCCATCGTTGGCTTCGACGATTCGCCCGCGGCGCGTTTCGGCGCAGGCTTGACCAGCTTTTCGCAGCCAGCCAGCCTCATGGCCGAAGAGGCGGCCAGAAATATCATCGCGCTTCTCGGCGGGAACAGGACGGAAGACGGACTTTTCGTTGTCCCTGGATCATTGAAAATACGAGGATCTTCGCGGCCCGCTAATCCGTAGGGCGATGTACGGACTTTCGACGGATCATGCCTTCGCGAGCGTCGCTGAAGGCTGTCATGAACTGGGGAAGGGGCGGGCGAATGGCCGACGTCCCTCTGGCCGTTTCCGTTCAAACTTGCGCCACCTGTCGGGATGCCATGCGGCGATACCGCTATTTCCCAAGGTGACTCCAGCCCATCTATCGAATGGCGGCCTCGGCTATCGCCACGGTTGCGGCCCTACCTCTTCGCCGTTCCATTTCCTGGGCGGGTGAGGCGCCCTGCCCGAACGACTGCTTGGCAACGCTATGTGGCTTGAACCGCTGGTCCAGATAGCCGCCCGCGACCGAGCCACCCAGCACCAGGGCACCGATGATACCGGCACCGAGAAACCCTGTGCTGCGTCTCATATGACCACTCCCGAATGCGTGCAGGCAAATACGGGTCGGAAACGGGCCTGTCTGGGGCAGGCTCCCTGCGAAACAGTTTATTACACGTCTCGCGCATCACAGCCTGGATCGGTGCCTGGCCCGTCATGCCCGGTCGGTTGGCACCCGAGCGATCCGCGTCGTAAAGACGGACGATCCCATATCCGATCAAAACTGCCACCGTCGTCTGAACCCCTGTTCGGCCGTGACAGCGGCGATAGTCCCCAAGCGACCAACCGCCCAAATCTCTTCCGATCCGTTCGACAATAACAGGCCAATGATCGGGCTGCCCAACTCTGGCCTCGGCGGGGCACCATTGTCCGGTAAGATTGGCGAGTCTTCTCAGACATCACCGCGCCGCTTGCATCGACTTATGTCGGACTATAACCCGATCTATCAAGACGCCGGGGGAATTCATGATCCGGCGGTGAAGCGGGAGGGGGCGCGTCATGCGCAAATTGGGCCGATCGCGCCATTTGTATCTGTTGCGGGCCATGGTGCTCGTCAGCGCGGTGGCGCTGGGCAGCAAGGCCGTATTCCCGGCACCGCGTGAAGAGGTTCTGCTGGGGGATGTCGTACCCGCGCATGATCCGGTGCTGATTCGCGAAGGCGATCGCTATTACGTCTATTCGACGGGACAGCGCGAGCGGCGGCCGCTGGTGGCCCGGACTTCGCGCGACCTGCGACACTGGGCTGCGTTGCCGTCGCCTTTGCCCGATCTGCCGGACTGGGCACGGGCAGCAGTGCCTGGGGCGCGCGAGATATGGGCTCCCGACATTACGCGGGTCGGAAATCGATACCGGCTATATTATTCGGTTTCCCGCTTCGGCACGCAGCATTCGGCGATCGGATTGGCGACCGCCACGACGCTGGACCCGGCCGCGCCCGGCTATGGCTGGCGGGACGAGGGGCTGGTGATCGCCTCGCGGAAGGGGGATCCGTATAATGCGATCGACCCGGCGTTCGTGCGTGATCGCGGTGGCGGAGAATGGCTGAGCTTTGGAAGTTTCTGGGGCGGGATCCAGCTGGTCCGGCTCGATCCGCAGAGTGGAAAGCCTGCGGCGGGCGCCACGCCGCAAATGATCGCCCGGCGTGATATGGGGGACAAGACCAATGCGATCGAAGCGCCCTTCATCATCGATCATGGCGGATGGTACTGGCTGATCGTATCGTTCGACTTTTGCTGTCGTGGAACCAGCAGCAGTTATCATCTGCGCATCGGGCGCGCGCGGTCGATCGAAGGCCCCTATCTGGACCGTTCGGGCCGGGCGATGCGCGAGGGCGGCGGGACGGTATTGCTTCGGGCGGATGCGGCAGGGCGCGATCGCTTTCGGGGGCCGGGTCATGCCGGCGTGATGCGTGATCGCGACGGGCACCATTATCTGGTCCATCACGCCTATGACGCGGCGGCCGGGGGCGTCGCGACGTTGCGGATCGCCCGGCTCCAATGGGACAGGGCGGGATGGCCGGTCGTGGAAAAGACGGCGTCCTGACCATCGCGTCGTTTCGGCGGGTGGGCGATCCATTGCCCGATTTTGACATAACAGGTCGCGATCGTTTCCGGCGGCCAGGCTCCGAAGCGCCGGAAAGACCCGTGCGCCAATCTAAAAGACCGACAAGTGAGCCTTTGTCCAAATGGGGCAGGCCCGTCATCCTATCTCCCTGAATACCAACCGAAATGACATGATCGAAAGCGCTAACATCTTCACAGGCCCGCCGTTGGGGAGTGTGACCTAAAATCCACTATCTGAACCTTGTATAAAATTTTTGTTATCATCGTCTTGACCTGACTGGGCGTTAGTCAGACAAATCGTCCCGTCACTGGCACCGAAAACTCGGGCCAAATGGAGGGGAAATCTGATGAAGCGCCACATCCTTTTGCTGTCCGTCACGCCATGGGCGTTGCTGGCGGCCCCCGCCATGGCCCAGACATCGACCAACGCGAAGACGACCCAGTCCGCCGATCCGAACGCCCCGATCGAGGCACAGACCGCCATCGGCATTCGCCAGGACGTCGCCGAAGTGCCGGACCGAAGCCCGGTCCAGGCCTCGACCACCGGCCTGCCCGAAACGCAGGCCGATCCGCGCGATATCGTCGTCACCGGCTTTCGCGCCAGCCTGGGTTCGGCGCAGGCGATCAAGCGCAATTCCGACGCGATCCTCGATGCGATCGTCGCGCAGGACATTGGCAAGCTGCCCGACAATACGGCGGCCGAGTCGCTGGCGCGCGTGACCGGCGTCCAGGTCAGCCGCTATAGCGACGAAGTGAATCAGGTGCTGGTCCGCGGTCTGCCCGACGTGGCGACGACCTTCAACGGGCGCGACATCTTCACCGCCGAGGGGCGGCGCGTCGCGCTCCAGGATTTTCCGGCGGGCGCACTGGCGGGCCTCGAAGTCTACAAGTCCGGCACCGCCGACCTGCTGGAGCCCGGGCTGGCGGGCCTCATCAACGTACGTTCGCGTCGGCCTTTCGACTTCGAAAAGGGCTTCACGATCGCGGGCGGCGTTCGCGGCACCTATAACGACCAGTCGAAGAAATTCGACCCGCTGGGCAACCTGCTGATCAGCCAGCGCGCCGACACCGCGATCGGCGAGATCGGCTGGCTCATCAACGCCTCCTATACCCAGGCGCAGTATCGCAATGCGGTGCGCTGGGGCGAGAACAATTCCAACTCGCCGACCGCGGGCACGACCGTGCTGCCGACGTCGGTCGGCCGCGATTTCCAGGTTCCGACCGCGGTCGGCGTCTATAATGACAGCGGCAAGCGCTGGCGTCCGGCGGTCAATGCCAGCGTCCAGTGGCGCCCGGCGCACAATCTCGAACTCTATTACGACTTCCTCTACCAGGGCTATCGCGGCGAGATCGCGAACGACTGGTTCCGCGTTCCGCTGCTCGACAACAACCCGACGCTGAGCGACGTCGTACTGCGCCCCGGCCAGCCGCTTCAGGTGCAGAGCCTGACCAAGACCGGCGGCTATCGCCCCGAGGCGTATCGCAGCACGCGCAAGGGCTACACCAATACCTATCAGGCGGCGGGCGGCGCCAAATGGGATATCGGTCGCGCGCATCTGTCGACCGATCTGGCCTATACCAGCTCGCAATATGGCGAGGACGAATGGAGCTTCGACACGGCCTTTTCCAAGCCGCCGGTCGCGAACGTCAATTTGTTCGTCAACGATGGCGTATCGTTCAACCTGCCGGGCTTCGACAACACCAACCCGGCCAACTATATCTGGCGCGGTTACTTCGAAGCGACCTACCGCGTGCAGGGCAAGGGGTGGCAGTGGCGCACCGACCTGGACCTCGATACCGATTTGTCGCTGTTCCCCAAGCTGCAATTCGGTATCCGCTGGACCGATCGCGACGCGTCGCTGAAGCGCGGCAACCGCTATGCCTATACCGAGCCGTTGGCGATCCCCCTGGCGCAGGTCCCGACCGGCGATCTGGGGCTGACCCAGAATGCATTCCGCGGCAACCAGGGCTTCACCAGTTGGCTGATGCCGTCGCGCGACGGCATTGCGGGCAATGCGCCGCAGCTTCGTGAATATGCCTTCAACGCGCTGCAACGGCTGGTCGCGGCCAATCCGGCCGATCAGGGCTATCGCGACGCGCTGAACCGTTTCGCATCGCCCAACGTCCAGCTGGACCCGCTGGCGGCCTTCTACGCGACCGAACAGACCTATGCCTTTTACGGGCAGGCCAAATATGAGTTCAATATCGGCTCGGTGCGGTTCGACGGTATGCTCGGCACGCGGGTCGTCAATACGGTGGGCGAGTATCGGGGCATCTCGACGGTGCTGTTCGACGGCACGCGTCGCAGCGAGGTGCGCACCACCCGCGCCAACTATGTCGACATCCTGCCCAACGTCTCGCTGCGTATCCGGCCCGACGACAAGCTGCAGATTCGCTTCGGTGTCACCAAGACGCGGACCAAGCCTGAATTCAGCCAGTTGAATCCGGCCCTGAACATCGAGCAGAACACGCAGCAGGTCGTTCCCGACCAGCCGCTTGATCCACGTTTCCCGGCGGGTTTGAACACGCGGCCCAACGCCTATGGCAGCGGCGGCAATCCCGACCTGCGGCCGCTGACCTCGACCAACTATGACGCGACGGTCGAATATTATTTCTCGCCGACCGCGTCGCTGACCGCCGCCATATTCTACCGTGATCTCGACGGATTCATCAGCAATTACGTCAATCGGACCATCGATCCCTTTTATGGCCTGATCGAAATCAACCGACCGGAAAATGCGGGCAAGGGGCGGATCAAGGGCGTGGAAGTCGGCGGCCAGACCTTCTTCGACTTCCTGCCGGGCCTGTGGAGCGGCTTCGGCGTGCAGGCGAACGTCACCTATCTGGAAGGCAAGCAGCGTTATCCGGCCAATCTGTTTGCTGCGTCCGGAGGCACCACGCCGCCGCCGTTCGTGCCGATCACCGGCCTGTCGAAATGGACCTACAATATCGCGCTCTTCTATGAAAAGGGCGACGTGTCGACCCGCCTGTCGTTCAACAATCGCGATGCCTTCCTGAACGGCAATTTCATCAACGGCGCTGGATTCTACAATGGTGAGGGCACGACCCGTATCCAGCGGCTTGATTTCGGCTTCAACTATAACATCACCAAGGAAATCACGATCGCGTTCGACGCGGCCAACCTGCTGGCCAAGCCGTTCAACAATTATCGCAGCTATGGCAACGGCCTGTCCTATCCGCGCGACGTGCGTGACGAGGGCCGGTACTATGGTCTGGGCGTGCGCTTCCGCTTCTGACCGATTGGGGTGGGTTTCGGCCCACCCCCTCAATCCCCAACGCAGCCTCGCAGGGCAGGGACGGCACCACGCCGTCTCTGCCCTTTTTCTGTGAGAGCAATGACACCCCTCCCCTTCAGGGGAGGGGCAGGGGGTGGGGCGCTTCCACAAATGGCACGCTCGCGGAGGAGTCCCACCCCAACCCCTCCCCTTCAGGGGAGGGGCTACTCCGATCAGACCAGCGCGTTGCGGCGGATCAGTTCCTTATACCATTGCGCGCTCAGCTTGGGCGTGCGCTTCTGGGTCGCATAGTCGACATGGTGCAGGCCGAAGCGCAGGGCGTAACCATCGGCCCATTCGAAATTGTCCATCAGGCTCCAGAGGAAATAGCCCTTGAGCGGATAGCCCTCGACGGCGGCGCGGCGGAACTGGCCCAGATAGTTGCGCAGATACATGATCCGGTCGCCGTCATCGACCAGCCCCTTGTCGTTCAGCACGTCGTCGGCCGAGGTGCCGTTCTCCGAGATGTAGATCGCCTTGGGCTTCCACATTTCGCTGACCGCGCGGACGCCCCAATAGGCGGCCTCGGGACCGACATAGAGCCAGGGCGAGGCCATGCGCGGCGAGTTCTTGAGGTGCGGTAGCGGGGTATAGCCGCGCGGATCCTCGGGGTTCGCCTTTACAAAGGTCGGGGTGTAGATGTTGAGTGCCACGAAATCGAGCGGGGCGCCGATCGCGGCCATGTCGCCCGCCTGCGCCTTGGGCGCATCGGCGCCTGCGGCCTTCAGATAGGCGTCGGTGTACTTGCCCTCCATCACGGCGGTCAGGAACATCGCATTCTCTTCGCGCATCGCCTTCTTCGTCGCCTCGATATGCTCGGGCGTCTCGATGACGGGGACGAAGATGCTGGCATTGTCGGCGATGCCGACCTCGGTGCCCGCCTTGGCATTGGCGCGGATCGCCTGGACGCCCAGGCCGTGCGCCAGGCAGCCATGGTGGCGGACCTGGTTCACCTGGCCCTGGGGCAGCTTTAGGCCCGGTGCGTGGATGCCGACCATATGGCCGAGATCGGTGAAGCAGCGCAGTTCGTTGACCGTCATGAAGCGGTGGACGCGGTCGGACAGCTTGCTCGCCATGAAGCCCGCATAATCGGCAAACGCCTTGGCCGTGTCGCGATTCTGCCAGCCGCCGGGCAGCGCCTGCGGCAGGTCCCAATGGAACATGGTCACGTTGGGCTGGATGCCCGCCGCCAGCAGCGCGTCGATCACGCGGTTGTAATAGTCGAGGCCCTTCTGGTTGAACTTGCCACGCCCCTCGGGGAAGATACGCGACCAGGCGATCGACATGCGATACGCCTTCACGCCCAGATTCTTCAGGAGCGCGATGTCCTCGTTATAGCGGTGATAGCTGTCGCAGGCGACGTCGCCGGTATCGTTGTTCGCGACCTTGCCCGGCGTGTGCGAGAACACGTCCCAGTTGGTCAAGCCGCGCCCATCCTCCTTCACCGCGCCTTCGATCTGATAGGCGGCGGTGGCGCAGCCCCAGAGGAAGTCCTTGGGAAAGCCGAGGTCCGAGGCGGTGGCGGCCGCCGCGCGTGCGGCGGTCAGCGAGCCGCCTCCCGTCGCGAGCGCGGCACCACCCAGCGTCATGCCGGACTTCATGAAATTACGACGGTCCATATTCTATCCTCTTCTGTAACTTTTGTGACGATGTTCGGGTGAATGGAGCCTGTCGCGGCCGTCAGGGTTTGGCGGGCAGGGTGCGGGTGAGATCGGTGGCCAGCCAGACGAGCGGCGCGTTCCAGTTGATCGCGACTTCGTTATGCGCATAGGCGCGCGCATCGTCGATCCAGCAGCGTGAGCCGACGCACTTGCCCTTCAGCGCGGCGGAGGCGGGTTCGGGAAAGACGGTGCTGTTCGCACCGCCGCTCAGCACGCCCGGCGGCGGGCCGGGCATCCTGGCGTCGAACTGATGCGCCCAGAAACGATGATGCGGATTTTGCATCGGCTTCCACCCGAACCCGCTGACATAGCTCTGGTCGAGCGGATTGCGCCCCAGCACATAGTCCATCGCATCGACCGCGCCGTCGCGGTAGCGCGCCTCGCCGGTGAAGCGAGCCGCCAGCGCCAATATCTGTCCGCGGCCCAATATCCCGCTGTTCGACCCCCAGTGATAGGCAGTCGCGGCATAGGGAATGTGATAGCCAGACCGCGCTTCCTCGGCGAGAAAACGGTCGGCCAGCGCGACCAGCTTGGCGCGCGCCGCCGCGCGTTCGGAGGGCATGACGCCGGTGGCGGTCGCCAGCGTGATCGTGCCCAAAGCGGCGACGCTGCCCCAGCTCGGTTCGCCGGTCATCGGGGCGGCGTGGAGCGGCATCTTGCGCAGCGCTTCGGCCAGCTCCGGCATATCTGTGGCGGCGTACAGCTCGGCGGTCGCCCAATAGAGTTCGTCGGACAGTTCGCCGTCGCCATAACCACCGCTGCCGTCGAACGCCTGCGCGGCATAGACGTCCGGGTTGCGCAGCGCCGCCCGATACGCCTTGCCCGCCGCGATCAGGCAGCGCTTGGCGAAGGCGTTGTCGATCCCCCGCCAGATTCGCGAACATTGCGCGGCCGTCGCGGCGAGGTTCAGCGTCGCCGCCGTGCTGGGCGGGAAGAGCAGCCGCTCCTCATGATCGTCGGCGGGGGCGGTGGGCAGCCGGGTCCAGTGGCGGTCGGCGATCTTGTGGTGCGCCATGCTCGACGCATCGACCGGCGTCAGGCGCAACGGCCCGCGGCCCTGCCGTCCGAGCGGCAGCTTGATGATCTGGCCGTCCGGGACCTGCATCGCGAGCAGGAAGCGCATCTCGAAGCGCGTCTGGTCGAGCAGGTCGTTGATGCCGTTCCCCGCCTCGGGCAGCGCGGCGCTGCCATCGGGGAAGGGGGGAGAGGCCGCATCCACCTCATAGAGATTTTGCAGCATCCACAGGGCGATGCCGCCATTGACGACATATTTGCCCTGGTCGCCTGCGTCGTACCAGCCGCCGGTCACGTCCAGCGTGTACGGACAGCCCGGCCACTCGGTCCCCGCCTGATCGAGCCCCTTGAAGCAGGTCACGACCTCGCCGACATGCCCCGCTGCCCGCGCCCATCGCGTGCCCCCGGCGAAACGCGCGTCGATCGCCACTCCGGCACGCTGCTGGTAGAAGAAATTGAGCGAAGCGCGCGACAGCGGGCGATAGACATCGGCGGCGATGCTGAAGGGGTGGCTGATGCGGCCATCGACCTTCAGGCGATAGGTGCCGGGCGTGAGGAACGTGCCGAAGTCGATCTGCTGCACCGTGTCACCCGAGGCGGCATCGGGGCCGAAGACCGTCGCCTGCCCTCGCGCGACCGTGCGGCCCTGTTCGTCGAGCAATTCCCAGGGCAGCGCCGCGCCGCCCTGGGCGACGATGGCGCGCTTGGCGGTGTCGGGACGGAAGCCGACCTGATTCAGATGCGGCCCTGGTGCTTTCCCCGCGCCGGTCGCCGCCAGCGCGAGCAGGGGAAGGATCACGCGTCTCACAGCAGCGGCGCCTTGCTCAGCACCGCGCCGGACGCGCGCGCGAAGTCGAAGCCTTCGGTGCCACTTCGCGCGGCCATGGCGGGGGCAAGCGGGGAGGGGGCGGTCATGCGCAGGAAATCGCCATGGCTGGGCATCCGCGCGGCGGTATCGGCATAACCGGCGTGCATCTGTTCCAGCGCCTGCGCCACCAGATCCTCGTCCAGCGCGTCGGCGGCCGGTTCCCAGCTTTCGGGCACCAGCCCCTGACCCAGGCAGACCGCGACCCAGCTGGGGTTGCTGAACAGGTCATAGCCTTCGCGGAACAGCCGCCCCTTGCCCGCCCACAGCGCCATCTTGCGCGCCAGGCTGTCGGGCACCTCCATGGTGCGGACCCGGTTCCAGAAGGGCGTGTCGTCGCGCCGCGTCGCCTTGTAATGCAGGATGATGAAGTCGCGCACATCCTCGTAGAGGTCGTGCATCTGGCGGTTGAATTCGCCGCGCTCGGCGGGGTCGAAGCGTTTGTCGGGGAACAGCGCCACCAAACGCTGGATCGCCGCCTGGACGAGGTGGATGCTGGTCGACTCCAGCGGCTCCAGGAAGCCGCTCGACAGGCCCAGCGCCACGACGTTGCGGTTCCAGCTTTGCCGCCGCCGCCCGGCGGTGAAGCGCAGGTGGCGGGGATCGCCCAGCAATTCGCCCTCTAGATTGCCGAGCAACTGCGCCTCGGCCGTCTCCGCGTCGAGATACTCGCTGCAATAGACCAGCCCGTTGCCCATCCGGTGCTGGAGCGGGATACGCCATTGCCACCCGGCCTCGCGCGCGGTCGAGCGGGTGAAGGGATCGGGTTCGGTCGGATTGGGCAAGGCACAGGGCGCCGCGACCGCGCGGTCGCAAGGCAGCCACTGCGCATAGCTCTCATAGCCGGTGCCCAGCGCCTCCTCGATCAACAGGCCGCGAAAGCCCGAGCAGTCGATGAACAGATCGCCCTCGATCCGCCGTCCATCGGCCAGCGTCACCGCCTCGACATAGCCGTCCTCGGGACGCAGGTTGACCGCCTCGATCCGCCCCTCGACCCGCGTCACACCGCCGCGCTCCGCATAGTCGCGCAGGTAGCGAGCATAGAGGGAGGCATCGAAATGGAAGGCGTAGAACAGCTCGCGGATCGGCGAACGCGCATCGGGCTTGGCGCGGCCGAACTTGCCCGCCTTTGCCGCCACCGCGCTCATCGACCATTCGGCGATGTCCGGCAGCGCGCGGCGGCTGCGTTCGCGCAGGTAAAGCTGGTGGAAATGCACGCCCTGCAAATCCTGCGCATGGCGACCGAACGGGTGGATATAGCGTTCGCCCTTGGCACCCCAGTCGACGAATTCGATGCCCAGCTTGAACGTGCCCGCCGTCTTGGCGAGGAAGTCGTTCTCGTCCAGCCCCAGCATCTGGTTGAAGGTAATGATCGGCGGGATCGTCGCCTCGCCGACACCGACCGTGCCGATCTCCTCGGATTCGACCAGCGTGACGTGCGTGTAACCGTTGTTCAGCAGGCGCGCGAAGGCGGCGGCGGCCATCCATCCGGCGGTGCCGCCGCCAACGATGACGACCCGGCGAATCTGATGGTCAGAGGAAGAAGTCATCGGGCGAGGCGCCTCATCTGGGCCGCGCGCCACTGCGCATGGGCCGGAACATGGGGAAGGGCGGCGGTGATCGCGTCGGTCATCCGCGCCATGGCGGCATCGACCTGGGCCGTGGGGATGCCGTGGACCAGCGGATCGATGCGACGGGGAAGATAGCCTTGCCCCAACAGGATCGCGGCCCAGCTGTCGCGGGTGAAGGTCTCTTCCTCGTAAAAGGGCAGGCGACCGCGCTCGCCGAACTGGCCGAGCGTATGGGCCAGCGACGCAGGAAGTTCGGCCTTCGCCACCGCCTGCCACATCGGTTCCGGGCGGCGGGCGGTGCGGTAATGCGCAGCGAGGAAGTCGCGCACCCGCTCCGCCTCGGCCAGCGTCTGGCGGTTGAAGTCGGCGGCCTCCACTTCGGCCATGGCGGTGTCGGGCAGCATGGTGATGAGGCGATCGATCGCGCTCAGCGCCAGATGCAGGTTGCACCATTCCAGCGGCTCGACCTGCGTCGCGGCGTCGCCGATCGCGATGCAGTTGCCGCGCCAGGCTTGCGGCCGGGTGCCGGGGCGGATGGCGATGGGCGTGTCGAGCAAGGCCCCGTCGCGCGCCAGCATCGCGGCGGCCCCGGCATCGGACAGATGCTCGCTGCTATAGGCGATGCCGACCTGCTCGCCGCTCGACCAGCGCCAGCCCGCCGCATGGGCGGTCACGGGCGTCAGCACCGGCGCGCCTTCGTCCGAGACTTGAGAGCCCAGCAGCACGCGGTCGCAGGGCAGCCACTCGTTCCAATCCTGCCACACATCGTCGATGCTGCCCCGCAGCAGCGCGGCGGGGCCGGTCGCATCGATATAGAGATGCGCGGTCAGGGCTGCGCCATGCTGCACTGCGATAGCGGTCACATGGCCGGTCGGATCGACCTGCACTTCGGTGATCGAATCCGTCACCTCGCGCACCCCGACATGCAGGGCAAAGGCGCGCATCATCGCGACCTGGCGGGGGAGGTCGAGCGTCAGGCCGTAATCATGACCGGCAAAGGGCGTTCCCGGCGACGGCGGCACGAAGCCGCCCGCCCGCGCCAGCTGCGCCGCCGGGCAATAGGCGTCGAACGGGGCCGCGCTGCCGTCGCGCGTGGCGCGAAGCCAATGCAGGTGAAACGCCGCCGGACCGATGGCATGGCCATAGCCGCCATAGGCATGGACATAATCGGGCAGCCCTTCCGCCCAGCCCGAAAAGCGCGTGCCCAGCCGATAACCCGCGCCGGTGCGCGTCACCCCGTCATCCTCGCTTATGCCCAGATCGGCATGGAAACCGGGCAGCGAGGGCAGGGTGCAGGCGATCCGGTCGGCCAGCGCGTCCGCGGCGGGTGGGGTGGCGAGCAGCGTGACGTCGAGGAACGGCGCGCGGCGCTTCAACGCGGCGGCGGCGCTCCAGGCGGTCAGGCCGCTGCCCGCGACCAGCACTGTCTTCACGGGCGCGCTCATGCCGCCACCATCGGGCAATAGCGTTCCAGAAAGGCGCGGTGGTCAGGCCGGATGGCGACTTCGGCGGCGATCTCGGAACGCAGCGCCGCGACGGCCTGGACCAGATCGCCGGTCCCCGCCACATCGGCGCGCGGGTCCCAACCTTCGGGGACGATGCCCTGGCCCAGATACACCGCAATCCAGCTGGCATCCAGGAACACGCCCTCGCGATACTTCACCACCCGCCCGCGCCTGCGCCACAGCTCCAGCTTTTCGCCCAGGCTGTCGGGGATCGGCATGGTGCGGACATAGTTCCAGAAAGGCGAATCGTCGCGTGACGTGGCGTGGTAATGCAGGATCAGGAAGTCCCGGATCCGGTCATATTCCAGATCGATGACCCGGTTGAACTCGTCGCGGTCGGATGCCTCCATCCGTCGGCCGGGGAACAGCTCGATCAGCGCGGTGATCGCCTGCTGCACCAGATAGATGCTGGTCGATTCCAGCGGCTCCAGGAACCCGCTCGCCAGCCCGATCGCAACGCAGTTGCCGACCCAGCTGCGCCGCCGCCGTCCCGCCTTGAAGCGCAGCAGGCGCGGCTCGGCCAGTTTCTCGCCCTCCACCGCCTTCTCCAGCGCATGGGCGGCGTCGGCATCGCTGACGAAGTCGCTGGCATAGACATAGCCATTGCCGGTGCGATGCTGGAGCGGGATGCGCCAGCGCCACCCGGCGGGCATGGCGATCGCGCTGGTATAGGGGGTGACGGCGGTTTCGGTCCGGCACGGCATCGCGACCGCGCGGTCGGTCGGCAGCCATTTCGACCAGTCCTCGAACGGCTCGTCCAGCGTCTGTCCCAGCAGCAGCGAGCGAAAGCCCGAGCAGTCGACGAACAGGTCGCCCTCAACCCGCTCGCCGCTGTCCAGCACGACCGCGCGGATCAGCCCGTTCTGGCTGTCACGCTCGACATCGACCACCAGCCCCTCGGTCCGTACCGCGCCCGCTTCCTCCGCCAGGCTGCGCAGATAGGGCGCGAAGAGCAGCGCATCGAATTGATAGGCATAGCCGAAAGTGGAACTCAGGCCGCCCCGGCCCTGATCGGGATGCTCGAACCGCGCCTCCCGCGCCAGGGTGCAGGCATAGGACAGCTGGTCGAGCGGCGGCAGGTCCCGCCCTTCGCGCACCAGCCGCGACCAGTAATGGTGGAAATCGATCGCCCCCGTACCGCGCCCGAAGGTGCCGAAGGGGTGGATATAGCTGTCCCCGATCCGGCCCCAATCGCGAAACTCGATGCCCAGCTTGAAGGTGGCACGGGTGCGCGCCATGAATTCCGCCTCGGGGATACCCAGCCGTTCGTTGAAGGAACGGATGTGCGGCAACGTGGCCTCGCCGACGCCGACGACACCGATCGCCTCGGACTCGATCAGGCGCACCGAGCATTGTCCCGAAAGGAGACGAGTCAGGGCGGCGCCGGCCATCCAGCCCGCCGTACCGCCGCCCACAATGACGACCCGCACCACGTCGTTTGTCACTTTCGTCATCCACCCCCGGCCCGGTGATTCCCGGGCCTGTTTGTCATTTCATGCCGTGCGGCACGCTCCGCCGCAATCCACCGACAGGGGGGCGTGGCAGGAATGTCGCACCTTGTCCCGGATCGGACGTTTCTTAAGTTAAATATCTTGTCGAAATGTTGCTGGTAGCGCAATCATGAGTCTGTGAAACGTGTCGAAAGGCACGATCGCGACCGAACCAAGCGACGCCATGGGGCGCGCGACAAAGGGGGGGATGACCATCATGCGCAGCGCTGCGCCGCTCACTGCCAATGCCAATCGTTTTAATCGGCTCCTGCTCGGCGCTTCGGCCGGTGCCTTGTGCATCGCCGCGCTGACCACGCCCGCCTTCGCACAGACGACCACCGATCCCGACCAGAGCGCCAGTTCGCCGACTGGCGCGGTCGCAGGCCAGGGTACGGCCGGTTCGACGACGCCGCGCACCAGCGCCAGTGTCGAGGCCGCCGGCGCGCAGCCGCCCGCAGGCGATGACGTCGATACCGGCAAGGAAGTCGTCGTCACCGGCATCCGCCAGAGCCTGGCGAATGCGCAGACGATCAAGCGCAACTCCGACACCGTCGTCGACGCGATCACCGCGTCTGATATTGGCGCATTGCCCGACCGTTCGGTCACCGAGGCGCTGCAGCGCGTGCCCGGCGTGTCGATCAGCCGCTTCGCCGCCGCCAACGATCCCGACCACTTCTCGGTCGAAGGCTCGGGCGTCGCGGTGCGCGGCCTGACCTTCGTCCGTTCGGAATTCAACGGCCGCGACACCTTCTCGGCCGGTATCGGCGGCCAGGCGATCAACTTCTCGGACGTCCCCGCCGAACTGCTCGGCTCGGTCGAGGTCTACAAGAACGCCACCGCGGAACTGATCGAGGGCGGCCTGGCAGGGACCGTCAACCTGAATACCCGCAAGCCCTTCGACAACAAGGGTTTCCATGCGGGCTTCACCGCCGAAGCCAATTATGGCGATTTCAAGAAGAAGTGGTCGCCGACCGGATCGCTGCTGGTCAGCGACACCTGGGACACGGGCATCGGCCGGTTCGGCCTGCTGGGTAACGTGTCCTACTCGCGCGTCCGCAGCCGTGCGGACAGCGTTCAGGTCACCAATTTCCAGACCCGCGATAACATGCTCGCCCTTGCGGCGAACTCGACGAGCGCGACCGTTTGCCGCAATCCGTTGCCTGATACGGTCGATACTACGACCCTATCCGGGGCGGGGTCGGCTTGCGGTGCGGCCAGTACGGCCGGAGCGGACGGCAATCTCGACCCGGCTTCGCTGCGTTATGCGCCCATTGGAGGCCAGTTCCGTACGCAGGAATTCGATCGCAAGCGGGATGGCGTGGCACTGGCCGGCCAGTGGCAAAGCACCGACGAACGTACCGTGTTGACCGCGCAGTATCTGCGTACCCATACGGTCAACGACACGTCGGAGCGGACTTTTGAAACCGCGCCCGATCTTGCCGAATACAGCACCTTCCCGATCGGCTGTCAGCCGAATTCCAATGGTCCATCGGGTACCGTTCGTGCCGAATGCCCTGTGGGTACGACAAAGAATTACGTGTTCGACAATAGCGGGCTGTTTCAGTCCGGATACATCACCGCGCCCGGTACCGGCCGCCGCGCGGCTTGCAACAACCCCGGACCTACCGCCAATCCGGCCACCTGCTTCGTGCCTAGCGGCGGTACGCAGCAGTCGCTCGCCCGTGGCATGACGCGGGACGAGAACACCGTCACCGATTTCGGCTTGAACCTCAAAACCCAGCTGGACGACCACTGGTCGGTCAACTTGGATGGCGATTATACCCGCGCCAAGAAGACGAGCACCGACTTCCGCGTATTCGGTTCGACCTTTGCCGATTCTGAGCTGGACATTTCGGGCAATCTGCCACGTGTCGTCCCGCATAAGCCGACGACGTTGATCTCAAATGGTGGTGTCATCAGTCCAGATCTCGCCGGTCAGACCGACGCGCAGTATTTTTCCAACCGCAACGTCCAGTTCTGGCGCGCGGCCATGGACCATCTGGAAGAGAGCAAGGGACGCGAATACGCGTTCAAGGCCGATGTCGACTATAAGTTCGACGACGGCAGCTTCCTGACCCATGCCAAATTCGGCGCACGCTATGCGGATCGCGCGTCGGAGGTCCGCTACACGACGTACAACTGGGGTGCGCTCTCCGAGGTTTGGTCGGGGAACAATCCCGTGTCCTTCGCGCAGGCGCCTGGGCAGACCGAATTCTACAGCTTCCCGAACTTCTTCCGGGGTGCGGTCAGCCCGCCGCCGGGCGCATATTACTATACCGGCGACATGACCGGCAATTATCAGCAGTCGGCCGCTTATCTGAAGTCGATCGGCCAGCTTTGGCAGACGGCCAATGGCTCGGGCGCTGGAACCTGGGCACCGCTGGCAGAGCGTAGCGGTGTCGTAGCCGGAACGCCTTACCTGCCAGCCGAAATCCAGAATGTGTCGCAGCAGGACAAGAATGCCTATGCGCAGCTGAACTTCGCGACACCGGACAATCTGTTCGGCAATGTCCGGATGAGCGGCAATGTCGGCGTCCGCTACGTACTGACCGACCTGACTTCGTCGGGCTTCATTGGCGCGCCGTCGCAACAGCAGACGCAGACCGATGGCACCTATGCCGTTCGCTGCCTGTCCAACACGTCTGCCACTCCAACTGGCATCTGTCGTCTGGGCGAGGCGGGCTATAATGCCATCCAGCGCTTCTCGACCGGGATCACCGTGCTCGATACGGCACGCCAGCAATATCATTACTGGCTGCCTAGCGCGAATTTGAAATTTGGTCTGGGTCGTGACGTCGTGCTGCGCCTGGCGGCATCGAAGGTCATGACGCGTCCGGATTTTGCGAACATCCGCAACTTCCTGCAGCTGGGCTTCGACGCGAATAGCGGCCAGATCACGGCGACGGCGGGCAACCCGTACCTCAAGCCCGCGACCGCATGGCAGTTCGACGCGACCGTCGAATGGTATTTCGCCCGGGTCGGTCAGCTGTCGGTCGACGTGTTCTACAAGTCGGTGAAGGACTTCTTCTACCAGTCGGTCACCAACCGGAACATCACCAGCAACGGCGTTACGCAGTCGGTGCTGGTCCGTGGTCCGGCCAATTATGACGGCACCGGCAAGATCAAGGGCGCCGAGGTTGCGTATCAGCAGACCTTCGACTTCCTGCCGGGTCTGCTCAGCGGCTTCGGTGCCAGCGGCAGCTACACCTATATCGACAGCTCGGGCCTGCCCAATTCGTTCCTGAACGGCGGCGCGCCGGCCAGCACCTCGAACATCAAGCCGGGCAACATCCCGCTCGAGGGGCTGTCGAAGCACACGGTCAACGCGGCGCTGTTCTACGAAAAGGGGCCGATCTCGCTGCGTGCGGCGTATAACTGGCGTTCCAAGTATCTGCTGACCCCGGCGGACGTGATCTTCCCGTACACTTCCATCTATCAGGATGCGGGCGGGCAGCTGGACGCGTCGGCCTTCATCAACCTGAACAAGTACCTGAAGATCGGCGTGCAGGGCGTGAACCTGGCCAATCAGGTCATCAAGACCGAGCAGGCCTATATCAGCGGTTCGACCGCGACCGCGCCGCGCTCCTACATCGTCAACGACCGCCGCTTCTCGTTCGCGCTTCGCGGCACGTTCTGATGCGGCTGACCGGCCGGACCTCTGCGGTTCGGCCGGAATGACGGACGCAAAAAACCGCCCGCTTCCATGTTGGAGGCGGGCGGTTTTTCATGCGGGGATGTTTCTACCCTCCGTTCAGCCTGAGCGAAGTCGAAGGCCAAGGGAAGACTTCCGCCCAGAGGCTCATGTGAGGCGCGTACTTCGACTTCGCTTGGTGCGAACGGAGCGTGGGATTGGCAGTGACCGGGGCGATCGATGCCGCCCCGACCACCTGGTCAATTATGCGGCAGCTTCGACCGGTCGAAGCCCGGCCCCAGATCGATCAGAAAGGCCGGGCCAACCTCGATCACCTGCTTGGCCCCGGCCAGCTGCACGGTGATGTTCGCCTTGCCCGCCGCATAGGCCTGGGTCGCCACGCCCGAGACATAATAGCGTTTCCAGCTCGGGCCGACCTGCACCGGCTCGGTCGCGATGGGGGTATAGGGCGGCTCGGAGCCGCCTGCGCCGACCGGGATCGTCACCGGCGCGGTGTCGGTGGCGTTGGGTGCGCGCAGAAAGACCATGACCAGCATCGTGTCGCCCGCTGCGATCGGCTTGATCGTGGGATAGGCAGCACCACTGGCCCAAGGGTTGGCACCCGCCTTGCTGACCTTGATCTGCACGGCATTGCCGCCGGGAACCTCGGGGGCGGGGACCTGTTTGGCGCTCTGGTTGGGGCCATACGGTGCCCAGCCGATGCCGGGCGCGTTGACCGCCTTGTCGAAGATGCTGGGCTGGGCCACCGCGCCGGGGGCCGTCTGGGCGGCCGTTCCCGCGGGCAGGGCCGCGATCAGCAGGGCCACACATCCGATCATGATCCTTCTCCTCCTCTTTCGGCCGGTTTGTCCGGTCCGTCTACAAAAACGATTGTATGCGATGGGTCAGGAAAAGCCCGGCCCTTTTGGAGAGCCGGGCCTGATCTTACTGTCCGACGATCGTGACGAGCGGTTCGACCGGCTGGCCGGTGGGCAGGCGACCGCTGGCGGTCAGGCGGCGTGCGCCATCGTCCCAGCGCAGCGTGGCGCTGCGCCCGCCCGTCTTGCGCCAGGCGTTGGTGGTGCCGTCATCGTCATAGAGCGTGAAGCTGGCATCGCGGCCGGGATAGACGCGGATGCTCGCCAGCCCTTGCGCGGTCGCGGTGCTGGGCACGGCCACGCCCATCGGCACGATCGAACCGGCGCGCACGAACAGCGGGATATGGTCGATCGGCGCGGCGGCCTCGATCCACTGGCCGCCAGTGTAACGCTTGTCGGTCCACCAGTCATACCAGTCCGCCCCAGCGGGCAGATAGACGCGGCGCGACGTCTGCCCCTGTTCGGTGACGGGCGCGACCAGGAAGGCGGGGCCGAACATATATTCGTCGCCCAGGTCCTTCACGGCCGGGTCGTTCGGAAAGTCCATGAACAGCGCACGCATGAAGGGCGCGCCGGTCTGGCTGGTCTGTCGTCCCAGCGCATAGAGATAGGGCATCAGCGCGTAACGCAGCCGCAGGATGTTCGCCAGGATCGGCTCGGCGGCGGTGCCATAGTCCCACAAAGCCGTGCCCGGCCGCTGGCCATGGATGCGCAGCGTGGGCGTGAAGGCGTTATACTGGAACCAGCGGACGAACAGCTCGGGATAATCGCGGTATGACGGTGCCATGGCGGTCGCCCCCGCCGGATCGACCAGCACCGGGCGTTGCGCCTCCGGGCCGTTCGGCCATTGCCACCCGCCCGTGTCGCTCGACCAGTATGCGATGCCGCTGGCGGTCATGCCGAGACCTGCGGGCACCTGGCGTTTCAGGGCCTCCCAGTTCGACTGCACGTCCGACGACCAGAACAGGCAGCCATTGGCCTGCGTGCCCAGATAGGCGGCGCGGCACAGGATCAGGTTGCGCTTGTCCGGCCGGTCGCGCGCCGATCCTTCGGCGACGCTGGAGGTATGGAGCAGCGGATAGACGTTGCGATAGCGATCGCCCGAGCCGATCGAAAAGAAATGCCCCTCCGGCACCAGATCCGGCTCGGTCTCGTCCAGCCAGGCATAGTCGAAGCCCTGTGAAAAGATGTTGTCGCGGATCTTGCCCCAGAACCAGGCGCGCGCCTCTGGATTGGTGCTGTCGATCAGCGCGCCTGCGCGGTCCGAGCGGATCGGCAGCCCGTCGACCGGCTTGCCGTCCCTGTCCTTCATCAGCCAGCCCTTGGCCGCCAGCGTGTCGAACCAGCGGCTTTCGCGCTCGAAACGCGGCCAGATGCTGATGATGCTCTGCATCCCCATCGACTTGAGATGCGCGTTCATCCCCGCCGGGTCGGGAAAGGCGGCGCGGTCGATGTCGAGCTGCCCCATCCGCGTCCAGTAGAACCAGTCGAGCACCATGATGTCGAGCGGCAGACCGCGCTTGCGGTATCCGTCGGCGATCTCGGTCAGCTGGCCCTGCGTCTCGTAGCGCGCCTTGCTCTGGATCAGGCCGAAGGCGGCCTTGGGCGGCAGCGGCGTCGCACCGGTCAGGCGGGCATAACCCGCGTACAACTCATCGGTCGTCTTGCCTGCGATTAGGAAGAAGGAAACGCGCTCACCGACATTCGAGGCGAATTTGGTCGCGTTCAGCAGGCCGGGCGAGACGGTCGTCGCGGACGGATTGTCCCACAGGATCGCATAGCCCTTGTCCGTGACCATGAACGGCACGCAGACGGACTCGCCGCCGGGGCGGTCATAATCGTGGCGGCAATCGATGGTCCGCCCGCGCAGGTCGAGCACGCCGTCCTGATACTGGCCCAGCCCGTAATAATGCGTGTCGGGCGTGTCGGAGAAGCTGGCGCCGACGCGGAAGGTCTTTTCGTCGGAGACGGTGTGCGGCGCCTTTTCCCAGCCGTTCATGCGGGTCAGCGGCTTGCCGTCTGCGCCTGCGAAGCTGATCGACACGGGCGGCAGCGAGGGCGCGAAATAGCGCTCCATCTGGCTCGGCGGCTTGGGCCAGGGCTGGGCTGCGACCGTCACGGTCATGCCGGAAGAGGCAAAGACGTCGCCGGTCGCATCGGCGCGATGCGACCAGCCTGCCGCGTCGCTCCTTGCGATCAGGCCATAGCCGGGCTTGGCCTCTGCTTCGGCGCGGTCGGTGGCGATGGTGACGCGAACGATGCCGGGGCCGTAAGGCTCGACCGAGACGAGCGCGCCGTTACGCTCGACGGTCGCAATCGGATCGGCCGTCAGGGCGAGAGGTGCGACACCCGCGAGCAGCGCGGATGCGGCGCAGGCCCACCGCCAACGACCGCCGGACACCGTGGCGCGCGCTTTGCCCCGCATGAAACATCCCCCCTGAAATAAACAAACTGTTTTGCGTATTCGCCACCCTATCGCTGGTCCGGTGGGTGGGAAAGGGGGAATGGAGCGCGATGACGTTCGATTGAGGCACCCCTCCCCTTCAGGGGAGGGGCCGGGGATGGGGCGTAACCGCAAGCACGGCGTTTGTTGCGAGGCCCCACCCCAACCCCTTCCCCGAAGGGGAGGGGCTTAGCTCGGTTCCATACCCTGCCGTCTTGCTTGAAGGTCAGCTGCGGAACGGATCGCTGACCGTCGCGCGGCCGGGCCGGTCATGGCGTCCCGCCAGTCGCAGGCGATAATGCGGGTCGCTGGCGCGGGTCAGCGTCACGTCATACCAACCCAGGTCCTTGTCGAGTGACCAGCGGTGGCGGCCGGGCTTGAGCGGGATGGGCGGGGGCGCGGTCTTGCCGGGTTCGGGGCGGACGATCGACAGGTCGCTCAGGCCGGGCGGGACGATCAGGGTCAGGCCGTCGTCATCGACCCGATGCTGCACCTCTGTCGTCACGTCATGCCCGGCGAAATGGCGGTGGAAGCCGTTCGGGCCGAGCACCCACAGGTCATGAACGGTCGGCCATACATCCTCCAGCTGCGTGCCTGCCGCCAGCATATAGCGGCGCGGTGCCCGGTCCAGCGCGTGCCGGTCATAGACATGAAAGACCGCGCCTGCGCCCTCCGCCCGGAAGCACAGGCGAACGCCCGCCGGATCGGCTATATGTTGCACATCCAGTTGATAGGGAAGGGGGCGGGCGCGGCGGATGCCCGGCTCCTGCTCGGGCGCGCCGGGCGAGGCGGGGGCCTGCGGGCTGACCTGGCCCTTGATCGCCGCCGCGCGGACCGCTTGCTCGCGCGGATCGGGCAGGCGGGGTGTCGCGGTATCGCTCCCGGCAAAGTCGAACGCGCTGGTCAGGTCGCCGCACACCGCACGCCGCCAGGGGGCGATATTGGGTTCGTGAAAGCCGAACCGCGTTTCCAGGAAGCGGATGACGCTGGTGTGGTCAAAGACTTGCGAATTGACCCAGCCGCCCCGGCTCCACGGCGAAACCACATACATGGGCACGCGCGGGCCGAGGCCATAGGGGCGACCGCGATAGGCGGGTTTGTCGATATCGGCGTCGCCGGTCGAGGCCACGTCATGATAGGCCCCCGCCAGATCGACCGTCGAGCCGCCCAGCACTGTTCCATCGCCCGCGCGCGACGGTGGGGCGGGCGGCGGGACATGGTCGAAGAACCCGTCATTCTCATCGAACATCACGAACAGCGCGGTGCGCGCCCAGATTTTCGGATCGGCGGTCAGCGCGTCGAGCAGCTCGGCGGTATAGGCCGCACCCTGCGCCGGGCTGGAGGGATTGGGATGCTCCGACCCGGCGGCGGTGGCGATGACATAGGACACTTGCGGCAGTCGCCCGGCCAGCACATCGGCCTTCAGCACGTCCAGCCCGCGCGTGGTCAACGCCCGGTCCTTCAGTTCGGGGTCGCCGCGCCCGTGATGCGCCTCGCGGTAAGCGTGAAAGCCGACCAGCGGATTGTCGGTGAAATTATCCGCCATGTCCTGATAGATGCGCCAGTCGATCCCCGCGGCCTGCATCCGCTCGGGCACGGTGGTCCAGCGGTACGGATCGGCCGCGCCGCCATTCTCGACGAAGCTGTCATGCGAATTGCCGATCGCCGGACCGCCCGCCTCGCCCGAAGGATCGTTGGTGCCGCTCCACAGGAACAGGCGGTTGGTGTTGGTGCCGGTCTGCACCGCGCAGTGATAGGCGTCGCAGAGGGTGAAGGCTTCGGCCAGCGCGAACTGGAAGGGCAGGTCGGCGCGGGCATAATGGCCCATGGCGCGCTGGTGCTTCGCCTCGGGCCAGTGCGCCATGCGGCCTTCGTCCCAGGCGGCCTGTGCATCGGGCCAGGTGTGCGGCGTGCCCTCCATGCGCATCAGCGCGAACTGCCTGTCGGTGTCGAGGTGGAAGGGCGAGACGAGGCGCGGGCCGCCTCCGGCCTTGCGGTCCAGCTGTTGCCAGACGGTACGCGGTTCGCCGTCCAATGATGCGACCGGGATAGGGAAGCGGTCGCCGAACCCGCGCACGCCGCGCAGCGTGCCGAAATAATGATCGAAGCCGCGATTTTCCTGCATCAGGATGACGACATGCTCGACGTCGCGGATCGTGCCGGTGCGTCGGTCGGGCGCGATCGCGGCGGCGCGGGCGATGGCGGGGGGCAGGGCGGCGGCCCCGGTCAGGGCGGCACCGGCGGAAAGGAGGGCGCGGCGGGATAATGTGACCATGTCCCGCTATGGCCGAGATCGTTGACGTTTTGGTGACGGGCCATTCCCCCCCCGCAAGGGGAGGGGGACCGCCGCGAAGCGGTGGTGGAGGGGGATCTCCACAAAGTTCAACCCGTGTGGAAGCCCCCCTCCACCAGCTTCGCTGGTCCCCCTCCCCGTACCGGGGAGGATTGGGGCCAACTATACGCCGTCTATATGCGAAACCGGGGGATCACCCTCGAATTGCTACGCCCCACGCGCCTAATTGCTCGGCCCTGGAGGTCGCCCCACTCATCCCGGCGACCTGTCCATAGGGGCATATATGAAGACCATCACCATTTGCGCCGCCACGGCGCTGTTCGTGCTTCCGGCCGCCGCATCGGCGCAGACCGCCGAGACCGCGCCGCCGGTGACCGTCAGCGGTTCGGCTGCGATCGTCTCCGACTATCGCCTGCGCGGCATTTCGCAGTCGGACGAGCATATGGCGGTGCAGGCGGGCATCACGGCCACCCATGAAAGCGGCCTCTATGTCGGCACCTGGGCGTCGAACCTTGCGGGGTGGGGCACGTTCGGCGGCGCGAACATGGAGCTGGACCTGATCGGCGGGTACAAGACCAAGGTCAGCGCGACCGGCACGCTGGATGTCGGCCTGACCTGGTACATGTATCCGGGCGGCGCGAACAAGACCGACTATGCCGAGCCTTTCGCCAAGCTGTCGGGCACGGCCGGCCCGGTCTCGCTGACCGCCGGTGTCGCCTATGCGCCCAGGCAGCAGGCGATCGGCAAGTGGTATAATAACGGCGCCAGCGCTGCCGCCGGTGTCTATGACCGTCCCGGCGCGAAGAGCGACAACCTCTATCTCTGGGGTGACGGCGCAGCGGCGATCACCGGCACGCCGTTCACCGCCAAGGCGCATATCGGCCATAGCTGGGGCATGGACGGCCTGGGTCCCAATGCCACCGCCCCGACGCCGACCGGCGATTATTGGGACTGGTCGCTGGGCGCGGACACGAGCTGGCATAACCTGACGCTGGGCCTGGCCTGGGTCGACACCAACATTTCCGACCGCAAGGCCGCCTATCTGCGGCCGAGCTTCAGCAAGGGGCAGGACGGAACCGGCAATATCGCGGGCAGCACCTTCCTCGCCACCCTTACCGCCGGTTTCTGAGGAGCATCGCACATGGACGATCTGATCTGGCTGTTGGTCATGGCGGGCTTGGTGGCGGCGACGCTCGCCTATGCCCGGCTGTGCGACCACGCGTGAGGGGGCGGAGACCATGACCCTCGACCTCTGGCTGGCGGCGCTGACCGCGCTTGGCCTTCTCGTCTATCTGGTGGCGGTGCTGATCCGCCCCGAACGTTTCTGAAGGGGGCGGCATCATGACGCTTCAAGGATGGGCCTTGATATTGGGCTTCGTCGCGATCCTGCTCGCGCTGACTAAGCCGGTCGGCGCGTGGCTGTTCGCGCTCTATGAGGGGCGGCGCACGCCCCTTCATGTCGTACTCGGCCCCGTCGAGCGCGGCTTCTACAAGCTGGCGGGCATCGACCCGAACGCGCAGCAGGGCTGGCGGCGTTATGCGCTGCACATGCTGATCTTCAACGTCGCGTTGATGGTCCTGACCTATGCGGTGCTGCGCCTGCAATTCTACCTGCCGGGCAACCCGCAGGGTCTGGCCGGGCTGACCCCGCATCTGGCGTTCAATACCGCGATCAGCTTCACCACCAATACCAACTGGCAAAGCTATGGCGGCGAGTCGACCATGTCGAACCTGTCCCAGATGCTCGGCCTGACCATCCACAACTTCCTGTCGGCGGCGACCGGCATCGCGCTGGCCTTTGCGCTGTTTCGCGGTTTTGCGGGGCGTGAGACGAAGAATCTCGGCAATTTCTGGGCCGATGTGACGCGCATCACCCTGTACCTGCTGCTGCCGATCTGCGTAGTCTATGCGCTGTTCCTGATCGCCAGCGGCGTGCCGCAGACCATGGCGGGAGTGGTCAATGTTGATACGCTGGAGGGCGTGCGCCAGTCGATCCTGCTCGGCCCGGTGGCCAGCCAGGAAGCGATCAAGATGCTCGGCACCAATGGTGGCGGCTTCTTCAACGCCAACAGCGCGCATCCGTTCGAGAACCCGACCGCGCTGACCAACTTCGTCCAGATGCTGTCGATCTTTACGATCGGCTTCGGCCTGACCTGGTGCTTCGGCAAGGCGGTCGGCAACACGCGCCAGGGCTGGGCGATCCTGTCGGCCATGATCCTGCTGTTTCTGGGCGGTGTGACCGTAGCCTATTGGGCGGAAGCGGCGGGCAACCCCGTGCTGCACCAGCTGGGCGTCGCGGGCGGCAATATGGAGGGCAAGGAGGTCCGCTTCGGCGTCGCTGCCTCGGCCCTGTTTGCGGCGGTCACCACGGCGGCGTCGTGCGGCGCGGTCAATGCGATGCATGACAGCTTCACCGCGCTGGGCGGCATGATCCCGCTGTTCAACATGCAGCTGGGCGAAGTCGTCATCGGCGGCGTGGGTGCGGGCATCTATGGCTTCCTGCTGTTCGCCATCCTCGCGGTGTTCGTCGCAGGGCTGATGGTCGGTCGCACGCCGGAATATGTCGGCAAGAAGATCGAGAGCCGCGAGGTGAAACTCGCCGTCCTCGCTATCGCCGTCCTGCCGCTGTTCATTCTGGGGATGACTGCGCTGTCGTGCGTGACGGGGCAGGGGCTGGCCGGACCGCTCAACAAGGGGCCGCATGGCTTCGGCGAAATCCTTTATGCCTTCACCAGTGCTGTCGCGAACAACGGTTCGGCCTTTGCCGGCCTGACCGCCTCGACCCCCTGGTATGACGGCCTGCTGGGCGTCGCCATGTGGGTAGGCCGCTTCTTCATCATCGTGCCGATGCTCGCCATTGCAGGCAGTCTGGCCGCGAAGAAGCATGTTCCGGCCTCTGCGGGCTCCTTCCCGACCACGGGTGTGCTGTGGATCGGTCTGCTCGTCGGCATCGTGCTGGTGCTGGGCGGCCTGACCTTCCTGCCGAGCCTCGCCCTTGGTCCCATCGCCGATCATCTTGCGATGATCCGCGGTCAACTCTTCTGATCGGGAGCGCCTGTCATGGCCCATTCCCCTACCAAGAGCCTGTTCACCGCCGAGCTGGTGCTCCCGGCGATCAAGGCGTCGTTCGTCAAACTCAATCCGCGCGAACTGATCCGCAACCCGGTGATGTTCGTGACCGCGGTGGTCGCGGCACTCCTGACCGTCCTGCTCGTCGTCGGGCATGACGGGCTGACCACCGGGTTCAAGCTGCAACTGGTCGTCTGGCTGTGGCTGACCGTGCTGTTCGGCACCTTTGCCGAAGCCCTCGCGGAAGGCCGCGGCAAGGCGCAGGCGGCAAGCCTGCGGGCCGCCAAGGCCGAACTGACCGCAAAGCGGCTGAAGAGCGCTGGCCAGGAGTGGGAGAATGTCCCCGCCAGCGCGCTGAAGATCGGCGACGTGGTGCTGGTCGAAACCGGCGACCTGATCCCCTCGGACGGCGAAGTCGTCGCCGGTGTCGCTTCGGTCAACGAAGCCGCGATCACCGGCGAGAGCGCGCCCGTGATCCGCGAGGCGGGCGGCGATCGTTCGGCGGTGACGGCGGGCACGCGCGTCATCTCGGACGAGATTCGGGTGCGCGTCACCGTCAATCCGGGCCAGGGCTTCCTGGACCGCATGATCGCGCTGGTCGAGGGGGCCGAGCGCCAGAAGACCCCAAACGAGGTGGCGCTGACCATATTGCTCGTCGGCCTGACCATCATCTTCCTGATCGCGGTCGGCACCATTCCGGGCTTTGCGGCCTTTGCGGGCGGCAGCATCCCGGTGGCGATCCTGGCGGCACTGCTCATCACGCTGATCCCGACGACCATCGCGGCCCTGCTGTCGGCGATCGGCATCGCGGGCATGGACCGTCTGGTCCGCTTCAACGTGCTCGCCAAGTCGGGCCGTGCGGTCGAGGCGGCGGGCGATGTCGATGTGCTGCTGCTCGACAAGACGGGCACCATCACCATCGGTGACCGTCAGGCGAGCGAGTTCCGCGCGGTCGGCAATCTCGACGTCGACGCGCTCGCCGAAGCCGCGCTGATGGCCAGCCTGGCCGACGAAACCCCCGAGGGCCGCTCGATCGTCGTTCTGGCGCGCGAGCAGTTCAAGGTGTCGGTCGCCAGCCTGCCCGCCAATGCCGAGATCATTCCCTTCACCGCCCAGACCCGCATCTCGGGCGTGAAGGTCGGCGACCGGCTGATCCAGAAGGGCGCGGTCGACTCGATCCTGCGCGCCCATCCGGGCGTGGGCGAGACGGCGGCGGCGACCCAGCTGCGCCGCATCACCGACGAGATCGCGCGCGCGGGTGGAACCCCGCTGGCGGTGGCCGAGAACGGCCGCCTGCTCGGCGCGATCTTCCTGAAGGACGTGGTGAAGGCGGGTATCCGCGAGCGTTTCGGCGAGCTGCGCCGCATGGGTATCCGCACGGTGATGATCACCGGCGACAACCCGCTGACCGCCGCCGCCATCGCCGCCGAAGCAGGCGTCGACGACTTCCTTGCGCAAGCCACGCCGGAGGACAAGCTGGCGCTGATCCGCCAGGAACAGCAAGGCGGCAAGCTGGTCGCGATGTGCGGTGACGGCACCAACGATGCGCCAGCATTGGCGCAGGCGGATGTCGGTGTGGCGATGAACACCGGCACCCAGGCCGCGCGCGAAGCGGGCAACATGGTCGATCTCGACAGCGATCCGACCAAGCTGATCGAGGTCGTCGGCCTCGGCAAGCAGTTGCTGATGACGCGCGGGGCGCTGACGACCTTCTCGGTCGCCAATGACGTGGCGAAGTATTTCGCGATCATCCCGGCGATGTTCGTGGCGCTCTATCCGGGTCTCGGCGTGCTGAACGTCATGGGTCTGGCGACGCCGCAATCGGCGATCCTGTCGGCGATCATCTTCAACGCGCTGATCATCCCGCTGCTCGTGCCGCTGGCGCTGAAGGGGGTCGCCTACAAGCCGATGGGGGCGGGGCCGCTGCTGGCCCGCAACCTCGCCGTCTATGGTCTGGGCGGCCTGATCGCGCCGTTCGTCGGCATCAAGATCATCGACCTTGTGGTCGGTGGCCTGGGCCTGGCGTGATCTGACAGTAAAAGCCCCTCCCCTTCAGGGGAGGGGCTAAAGGAAGGAAGCATCATGAATACGGACATCACTTCCGCATTTCGGCCCGCGATCGTCATGACGATCCTGTTCGCGATCCTGCTCGGCCTGGTCTATCCTCTGGCCATGACCGGCATCGGACAGACGATTTTCCCACATCAGGCCAATGGCAGCTTGGTGCAGATCGGGGGGCGCGTGATCGGCTCCGAGGTCGTGGGGCAAGCCTTCGTCAGCGACCGCTATTTCCAGACGCGTCCTTCGGCGGCGGGCAAGGGCTATGACGGGCTGGCCTCGTCGGGCTCGAACCTGGGGCCGACCTCGCAAGCGCTGGTCGACCGGGTGAAGGCGGACGTCGCCAAGCGTCGCGCCGAGGGCGTGATGGGGCCGATCCCTGCCGATCTCGTGACCGCCAGCGGTTCGGGCCTCGACCCCGATCTGTCGCCCGAAGCGGCACAGGCGCAGGCCGCGCGCATTGCCCGCGTCCGTGGCCTGGGCGTCGAGCAGGTCCGCGCGCTGGTCGTCGCGCATAGCGAGGACTCGGTGCTGGGCGATCCCCACGTCAACGTCCTGGCCCTCAACCGCGCGCTGGACGCTGTGTCCAAGCGATGACGGCAGGCGAGCCGCGCCCCGATCCCGATGCCCTGCTGCGCGCCGCCGAGCGTGAGGGGCGCGGCCGCCTGAAGATCTTCCTGGGGGCAGCCCCCGGCGTCGGCAAGACGTTCGAGATGCTGTCCGAGGGTGCCGCCCGGCGACGCGACGGCGTGGATGTCGTCGTCGCGGTCGTGGAAACCCATGGCCGCGTCGAGACAGAGGCGCTGGTCCGGGGGCAGGAGGTCATGCCCCGCCGCCCCGTCCCCTATGAGGGGCGGACGCTTCACGAGATGGATATCGACGCGATCCTCGCCCGCGCGCCCCGCCTCGCCCTGGTCGATGAACTGGCCCATACCAACGCGCCGGGCAGTCGCCATCCCAAACGCTATCAGGATGTCGAGGAGCTGCTGGCGGCGGGGATCGACGTCTATTCCACCGTCAACATCCAGCACGTCGAAAGCCTGAACGACGTCGTCGCCAGCTTCACGCGTGTCCGCGTGCGCGAGACGGTGCCCGACCGCATCCTGGAGGCCGCCGAGATCGAGGTGGTCGACATTCCCCCCGACGAACTGATCGAGCGGTTGAAGGCGGGCAAGGTCTACCTTCCGCAGGAAGCGACGCGGGCGCTGTCGCATTTCTTCTCCAAGTCCAACCTGTCGGCGTTGCGCGAACTGGCGCTGCGGCGCGCGGCGCAGGCGGTCGATGCGCAGATGCTCGACCATGTGCGATCCTTGGGGGTCGGCGGGCAATGGGCGGCGGGCGAGCGGCTGGTTGTCGCGGTCAGCGAACTGCCCGGCGCCGACGAACTGGTCCGCGCCGCCAAGCGTGCGGCGGATGCCCTGCGCGCGCCCTGGACCGCGCTGTTCATCGACACGCCGCGCACCGCGACGCTGGGCGAGGCGCAGCACCGGCGGCTGGCGGCGACGATGACGCTGGCGACGCAACTGGGGGCGGCGGTGGCCACCGTGCCCGCCCCCAGCGTGGTTGAGGGTATCCGCGCCTTCCTGACCGATGCGCGCGCCACGCAGCTGGTCGTCGGCAAGGCCAAGCGCTCGCGCTGGTTCGAGCTGCGCCACGGCTCGGTGGTCGACCGGCTGGTGCGTGAGACGCCTGGTGTCACCGTCCATGTCCTGCCGGTCGGCGAAGCGCCGGTCGAGCGGGAGCGGACCCGGCGGCGCGGGCAATGGGGATCGCCCATCGGCTATGGCCTGACGCTGCTCGGCGTCGCCGCCGTGACGGCGCTGGCGAGCGCGTTGTTCCACATCCTCAACCTCGGCAATGTCGCGCTGCTCTATCTGCTGCCGGTCATGGCGGCGGCGAGCCTCTATGGCCTGCGCACCGGCCTGTTCGCCGGGATCGCGTCGAGCCTGGCGTACAACTTCTTCTTCCTGCCTCCCGTGGGCACGTTGAGCGTCAGCAATCCCGAAAACATCATCTCGATCTTCGTCCTGCTGGGAGTCGCCATCGCGACCAGCCAGCTGACCTCGCGGGTCCGCGCGCAGGCCGACCTTGCGGCGGCGAGCGCGCGGGACAATGCGACACTGGCGGGCTTCCTCCACCGGCTGAGCGGTCTGGCCGACCCGGCCGAGGCGTCGCGCGTGATCTGCGAAGACATTGCCCGGCTGTTCAAGGTGCAGGCCGTGCTGCTCACCCCGTCGCCCGCCGGGCTGGCGGTGCAGGCCGCGACCAAGCCTGACTATCGGCTGGAAACCATGGAGATGGCCGCCGCGCACTGGGCCTTCGACACCGGCACGCCCGCGGGCAAGGGATCGGCGACGCTGGCCGCGTCCGAATGGCTGTTCCAGCCGCTCAAGGCGGGCAACCGGACGCTCGCGGTCCTGGGCCTGGCCAAGGATGCGGGGGGCGAACCGGTGCGCGCCGACCGCCTGCCGCTGCTGACCGGGTTGATCGACCAGGCCGCGCTGATCCTCGAACGGCTGCGGCTGGAGGCGGAAGTGCGCGACGTCGATGCGGTGCGCACCCGCGACCGGTTGCGCGCGGCGCTGCTGTCCTCGGTCAGCCATGATCTGCGTACCCCGCTGACCGCCGTGATGGCCGCCGCCGCGCAGTTGCGGCAGGGTACGACGCCCGACCTGATCGCCACCATCGAGGGGGAGGCGGCGCGGCTCAACCGTTTCGTCGCCAATCTGCTCGACATGGCCCGCGTCGAGGCGGGGGCGCTCAAGCTGAAGATCGAGGCGATCGACCTCAGCGACGCGGTGACGGGCGCGGCGCACGACGCCCGCCGTGCGCTGGAGGGGCATTCGGTGCGCCTCGACGTGCCGCCCGACCTGCCGCTGGTCCGCGCCGACCCGCAATTGCTGCACCATTGCCTGCTCAACCTGCTCGACAATGCCGGGCGTTACGGCGATCCGGGGACCGAGATCGTGATCGAGGGGCGGCACCGCCACGGCACGTTGCGCCTGTCGGTCCTCGACCACGGCCCCGGCCTGCCGCCGGGCCGCGAGAATGAGGTGTTCGAGACGTTCCGGCGGCTGGAAGGCTCCGACCGGGTGGCGGGCGGCACCGGCCTGGGCCTCGCCATCGTCAAGGCCTTTGCCGAGGCCATGGGGCTGGGCGTAGAGGCGGGCAATCGCGAGGATGGCGAGGGCGCGGCCTTCGCGCTCTGCTTCCCGCGCGATCATATCATGCGCGACGGCGCGCCGGAGGGAATGGCCTGATGCCCGCGACGATCCTGGTGGTGGACGATGAAGTCGCGATCCGCCGCCTGCTGCGCAACACGCTGGAGCAAGCGGGGCATCTGGTGGTCGAGGCGCGCGACGGGCGCGAGGCGCTGGCGCGCGCGGCGGCGGATCATCCCGATGCGGTGCTGCTCGACCTGGGGCTGCCCGACCGCGACGGGTTGAGCCTCATCCCGCTGTTGCGTGGGCCTGCGCGGGTGATCCTGGTCGTCTCGGCACGCGAGGCGACCGACGAAAAGGTCGCCGCGCTCGACCTGGGCGCAGATGACTATGTCACCAAGCCGTTCGACAGCGAGGAATTGCTGGCGCGGCTGCGCGTGGCGCTGCGCCACCGACGCGCGGCGGAGGCGGCGCCCAGCGTGGTGCGGACCGGCGACCTGGCGATCGATCTCGACCGGCGGGTGGTGACGCGCGGGGGCGAGGAACAGCATCTGACCCGCAAGGAATATGACGTGCTGGCGATGCTGGCGCGGCATCCCGGCCGGGTGGTGACGCATGACAAGATCATCGACGCCGCCTGGGGCGGGGACGAGGACCCGCGCATCGATTACCTGCGCATCGTCGTGCGCAACCTGCGCCAGAAGCTGGAAGCGCCGCAGCCGGTGGGCAGCGTCATCGCGAACGAACTGGGCGTGGGGTATCGATTGCGGGTGGAGGGGTGAGAATCCTCCCTGGTACGGGGAGGTGGCAGCGCGGAGCGCTGACGGAGGGGGCGTGCCTCCGAGTGCGTCCTTTGTGGCACGCCCCCTCCACCAGCTTCGCTGGTCCCCCTCCCCGTGCCGGGGAGGATTGTGGGTCACCCCACCGTCTCACCCGCCCGCAGGGTCAGCACCTCGACCCCGGTCTTCGTCACCGCGACCGTGTGCTCGAACTGCGCCGAGAGCTTCCCGTCATCGGTCACGACCGTCCAGCCATCGTCGCTGGTCGACACCTTGCGCGTACCCTGGTTGATCATCGGCTCGATGGTGAAGGTCATGCCCTCGCGCAAAGGCACGCCCGTGCCCGGCCGCCCGAAGTGCATGACGTCGGGCGCCTCGTGCATTTCGCGCCCGATGCCGTGGCCGCAATAGTCGCGGACCACCGAATAGCCGTTCGCCTTGGCGTGTTTCTCGATCGCCGCGCCCACATCGCCCAGCCGCGCGCCGGGGCGGACCTGTTTGATGCCCTTCCACATCGCTTCCTGCGTCACGCGGACCAGCCGTTTCGCGCCCGGCGACACCTCGCCGACCATATAGGTCTTGCTGGAATCCGCGATGAAGCCGTTCTTTTCCAGCGTGATGTCGAGATTGACGATGTCGCCGTCCCTCACCACGTCCTCCGCGCTCGGCACGCCGTGACAGACGACCTGGTTGATCGAGCTGTTGAGCACATAGGCAAAGCCATATTGCCCCTTGCTCGCAGGCCGCGCCGACAGGTCGTGGGTGATGTAGCGTTCGACCAGATCGTTGATCGCCAGCGTCGACATGCCGGACAGGCTCACCCCGTCGAGCATCTCGAACACCTGCGCCAGCAAGCGGCCGGAGACGCGCATCAGCGCCAGTTCCTCTGCCGTCTTCACCATGTCAGGCGACCAAAGGTTGCGAGAGGGAGAAATCGGCGGCGGCCATCTGTGCCTTCACGATCTCGTGGAAGCTCAGCGTCGGATTGGCCTCGGCCAACATGCCCATCTTCATCCAGAACTCGGCCTGCGCATTGATCGAGCGGCACATGACGGTGCTGGCGCGGCGGACCTCTTCGTGAAGCTGGTCGTCGATTTTTACGATACCCATATATGAAGCGTATATGCTTCGTATATGGATTGCGCAAGTCGGGTCAGGCGGTGGGTCGGGTCAGGACGAAGGCCGCGCAGCCCGCCATGATGGCGGCGACCAGCAAGGCCAGTGGCCAGTGAGGGCGTGCGCCCAGCCAGAAAAGGCCATAGCCCAGCGTCATGCCGCCGCACGCCATCGCCTTGCCCCGCCGCCCGATCGCGCCATGCTCCCGCCACGCCCGCAGACTGGGGCCGAAGCGCGGATGGCCGAGCAGCCACGCTTCCAGCCGGGGCGAGGACCGCGCGAAACAGCCCGCCGCCAGGATCAGGAAGATCGTCGTCGGCATCAGCGGCAGGATCGCCCCGATCACGCCAAGTGCGACGAACAAGCATCCCAGGATGAGCCAGCCGAGCCGTATCATGCGCGATGCGTAGCGGGGTGTGGGGGTGGGGGGAAGCGATGTTTAGGCCGCCACCTTCGCCAAAAGCACGCCCCCTCCCGCAGGCGAGTTTCAGATAAACGATGCGGGGCATCGTTTATCTGAAACTGGGATGGGGGGAGGGCCTCTCCACCAGCGACGTTGCTTGGGGCTTTCCCTCCCCCCAACCCCTCCCGCTTGCGGGAGGGGAGTAAGAAGAGCATTCTCTCGCCACACATCGCGCAAAGCTCCCCTCCCGCAGGCGGGAGGGGTTGGGGGAGGGCAGGCCGCGAGGACCGAAGCCCGGGTTACTCCCCCGCCACCCCCAATTGCGACAGCATGAACGCCTGCCACTCGGCATTCTGCCGAATCCGCTCGAACCGCCCGGACTTGCCGCCATGCCCGGCCTCCATATTGACCCGGAAGACCAGCGGGTTCGCGTCAGTCTTCCTGGCGCGCAACCGGGCGACCCACTTCGCCGGTTCGTAATATTGCACCTGGCTGTCCCACAGGCCGGTCCCGACATAGAGCGCCGGATACGCCTTCTCCGCGACATTGTCGTAGGGCGAATAGCTGAGCATATAGTCGTAATAGGGCTTGTTCGCCGGATTGCCCCATTCGTCATATTCAAAGGTCGTCAGCGGGATCGAGGCGTCGAGCATCGTCGTCACCACGTCGACGAACGGCACCTGCGCGATGATCAGCTTGTAATCCTGCGGCGCCATGTTGGCGACGCCCCCCATCAGCAGCCCGCCCGCGCTGCCCCCCATCGCCGCCACCCGGCCGGGCGCGGCATATTTCTGCGCGACCAGATAGCGGGTCACGTCGATAAAGTCGGTGAAGCTGTTCTTCTTGTTGAGCAGATGGCCGTCATCATACCAGCCGCGCCCCATTTCCTGCCCGCCGCGGATATGCGCAATGGCATAGACCATGCCGCGGTCGAGCAGCCCGATCCGCCCCGGATCGACGCCCGGATCGGTCGAAATGCCATAGCTGCCATAGGCATATTGGAAGAGCGGCGCGGTGCCGTCGCGCTTCACGCCTTTGGCGTAGACCAGCGACACCGGGATGCGCGTGCCGTCGCGCGCGGGCGCCCAGACGCGCTCGGTCACGTAGCGCGCCGGATCATAGCCGGGCACCGGCGTTACCTTCAGCGTGCGGCGTTCGCCGGTGCGGGCGTTGATCTCATAGGTCGTGCTCGGCGTGACCAGCGAGCCATAGGTGTAGCGGACCCAGGGCGTGTCCGGCTCCTCGTTGGTCGACAGGCCCATGCGATAGGAGGGCTCGTCCGCTTTGACGGGCACGGACTTGCCCGCATCGGTCAGCAGGCGGATCGTGCGGTTGCCGCCCTCGCGCTGGTCGATCGCGACGAAGCCGTTGAACGGCTTGAAATCCTCGATGAACACCGTGTCGCTGCCGGGCACCAGGTCGCGCCACGCGGCGACGCCCCTGGCCATGTCGGCATCGGCCAGCGTTACCAGCTTGTAGTTCTTCGCACCGCGATTGGTGCGGATGATCCAGCGATCGCCGAGATGGTCGGGGCTGTAGCGGAACTCGCGCTCGCGCGGGGCGATCACGGTGAGGGCGGTCGGCTGGGCGGCGGGGGCGCAACGTTGCTCGTCGCTGACAGTGCTCTGGACGCCGATGCAGATATAGCGGTCGTCGGTCGTCCGGCCGATCGCCATATTGAAGGTGTCGTCCTTCTCCTCATACAGCATCCGGTCGGCGTTGACCGGCGTGCCCAGCACATGCGCCATGGCACGATAGCCGCGCAGCGTGGTCGGGTCCTTGGCGATATACAGGATGGTGCGATTGTCCGCCGCCCAGACGATGTTCGGCTCGATATTCGTAATCGTGTCTTCGTGGATGCGCCCGGTCGCGATATCCTTGACCTTCAGCACATATTGCCGCCGTCCGACCGTGTCCTCGGCCCAGGCGACCAGCTTGTTGTCGGGGCTGACCGCCCAGTCGGATAGTGCGAAGAAGCTGTGGCCTTTGGCCATGGCGGGCTGGTCGAACAGCATGGTGGCGGGCGCGGTGGCGCTGCCCTGGCGGCGTTCGATCAGCGGATAGTCGGCACCGGTCGCGAAGCGCGATGAATACCAGTATCCATTCTTGCGATAGGGAACGCTGCTGTCGTCCTGTTTGATATGGGCGACCGTCTCGGCATAGAGTTTGGCCTCAAGCGGCTTGAGCGTCGCCAGCTGCGCATCGGCATAGGCGTTCTCGGCCTTCAGATAGGCGAGCATCTCCGGGTTCTTCCGGGTGTCGTCGCGCAGCCAGTAATATTCGTCCTCCCGCGCGCCATGGGGCGAGGGGACCTGATAGGGCTTCTTGGCCGCGACCGGCGGCGTCGTCTGTTGCGCCAGCGCGGGGCTTGCCAGCACTATCAATCCCGTTGCCGCCAGCCACCGCATCGTCTTCCCCCTCATTTGTACGTCGGCAGGATGGCGGCCCGGCTCTTCTCACGCAAGCGTCATCGGGGCGAACAGGCCGACGACCTTGCCGAGCATTCAGCCTTTCTGGCCGCCACCGCCCCGTTCCGGGGAGGATTGGTCGTCCTCGGTGGGCCGCATGCGGGCGAAGCCGACCGCCGCGGCCAGCAGCCCCGCCGCGGCGACCCCGGCGGCGAGTTTCCAGTGGCCTCGATCCTCGTCGGCCTCGACGAATAGCTCGATCAGGTGGCGCGACACCGCTTCCGGGTTCTCGCGCTGCGGGAAATGACCGACGCCGGGCAGTTCGACCATCCTGAACGGTCCGCTGAACCGGGCCGCTACATCGCGCGCGGTGGAGGGCGGGTTCACCCCGTCGACCTCTCCATGGAGATAGAGCGTCGGCACCGACAGGGCCTTGGTTGCCTTCACCCGGTCGGCCAGCCATGCGCCGCGCGGGTCGGGCTGCGCCTCGTCCCAGCGGGCGCGGTAGCTGTGGATCGTCACTGCAGGCCAATCGGGATTGTCGAAGGACTTGGCGACCCGGTTGAACGTCGCTTCGTCGAACCAGCCGGGCGGCGACCAGTTGACCCAGTGGACATGGGCAAAGCCGCGCCGATCGTCGCGCACCGCCTGCGCGCCGCGCCGGGTCGCCATGAACCAGTGATACCATTGCCTCTGCGCCTGGTCGAAGGACGGGGTCGGCATTCCACCCAGACGTGGCGGGGTGCTGAGCAGCGCCAGCTTGCGCACCCGCTCGGGCCAGCCCACGGCCAGCGCCTCGGCGATGTTGCTGCCCCAGTCATGTCCCGCGACCATGAACCGGTCGATGCCGAGCTTGTCCATCAGTGCGATCGCATCCAGCGCCAGGATCGCGCTGTCGCCGGTGCGGGGTGTGTGGTCATGGCGGAACCGCGTCGCCCCAAACCCTCGCAGGGTCGGCACGACGACGCGCAGGCCCGCCTGCGCCAGACGCGGCGCGACCCGGTCCCAGGTGGTCGCATCGTCGGGCCAGCCATGGAGCAGCAGGACGACGGGGGCGTCCTCCGACCCATATAGGTCGCAGGCGATGGAAAGATGGTCGGTGGTGATCGTCGGCATCGGTGGAAAAGACCCTGTGCTTGGACTGTTCTCAAACTCGGGTGATTTGGCACCGTTCCGTTCGTGTCCTGGCGACCGAGGCGACTGGCATAGATTCCAGGACCGGCTGTTGGTGGGCGGTGGGTTTTCTCATCTCTCCCCTGCAAGGGCAGGAATTCGAAAAGTTTGGCCAGCATGGGCAAAACTTCGCCACGGGTCTTGATCGGATGGGCCACTATCGCGTTTGAGGGACCCGGGGGTGCGCGATTGACGAATGGAATGGCATGCGGTGGCGACGGCGTAACCTGGCTTCGATGAGTGCGGATGTGAATGACGGGCTGGCGCCCGGTGTCGAGGCGGTCACCAGCGGCGCCCCCCGTTCCGAAGAACCGGTGCAGAGCCGTGGTTACCGTGTGATCGCGCTCGTCGTCGCCTCGGCGCTGTTCATGCAGCAGCTGGACGGCACCGTCCTGACCGTCGCGCTGCCCACCATGGCGCGCGACCTGGCGACGCCGGCCACCAGCCTCAGCCTGGCGCTGACCAGCTATCTGCTCGCCCTGGCGCTGTTCATTCCCGCCAGCGGGACTCTGGCCGACAAGTTCGGATCGCGCACCATCTTCTGCTCGGCGATCGGGGTGTTCCTGTTCGGCTCGATCCTGTGCGCGCAGTCGGGGTCGCTGCCCACGCTGGTCGCCGCGCGCTTCCTGCAAGGGATCGGCGGCGCGATGATGGTGCCGGTCGGGCGGCTGGTCCTGTTGCGCAGCGTCGCCAAGGCGGACATGGTGCAGGCGCTGTCCTGGCTGGTCATGCCCGCGCTGATCGGGCCGATCCTGGGGCCGCCGCTGGGCGGGTTCATCGTGACCTGGCTCGACTGGCGCTGGATCTTCTATCTCAACATTCCGATCGGCATCATCGGCATGATCGGCGCGTGGATGCTGGTGCCCGAGGTGCGCGGCGATGCGCGATTGCGGTTCGACGTCTCGGGCTTCTTCTTGTCGGGCATCTCTCTCGGCTGCCTGTTGTTCGGGTTCGAGCTGGCGAGCCGACCCGGCACCGGCTGGATCGCGGTCGTTCTGCTGGTGGTCGGCGCGGTCTTCGGGTGGCTCTATATCCGCCATGCGCGGCGCACGGCCGATCCGATCCTCGACCCCACGCTGATGCGGGTGCCGACCTTTCGCCTGTCGGTGATCGGCGGTTCGCTGACCCGGATCACGCAAGGCGCGCAACCCTTTCTGCTGCCGCTGATGTTCCAGCTCGGCTTCGGCCTCAGCGCGGCCAAGACGGGCACGATCACCATGGCGGGCGCGGTCGGCGCGCTGGCGATGAAGGCGCTGGCCCCGCGCGTCCTGCGCCGCTGGGGCTTTCGCCGCAGCCTGATCGTGTCGGGCCTGGCGAGCAGTGCCGGCTATGCGACCTGCGCGCTGTTCCGCCCCGACTGGTCGATCCCGCTCATCACCTTCATCCTGGCGCTGTCGGGCTTCTTCACCTCGTTCCAGTTCACCGGCTTCAACGCCATCGCCTATGCCGATGTCGAGAAGGACCGGATGAGCGCGGCGACCAGCTTCTACGCGACCTTCCAGCAACTGACCCTGTCGCTGGGCATCTGCACCGCGGCGACCGTGCTGGAGCTGGGGTCGCTTGTGGAAGGGAAGGGCGGGCCGACGCTGAACAGCTTCTCGGCGGCGTTCATCGTGGTGGCAATCATCTCGGCCTCGGCGGTCATCTGGAACCGGCGCTTCGCCCCTGATGCGGGCGCGGCGATGAGCGGGCATCATGGACGCGGGGATAGCGACGAATGACGGATTTTTAATGACGTTTCCTTGCAGCAACGATCCAGCTTAAAAATCGTTACCGGCGTTCATCCAGATAGGAGAAGACCGGTGGCAACGCAGACGGTGATCGTAACAGGGGCCGAGTCAGGAATCGGCGCGGCCTGTGCCGAGGCGTTCGGGGCGACCGGGGCCAGGGTCGCGATCCTGTTCCACAGCGATCAAGGGAATGCCGACGCCACCGCCGAGGCGGTGCGCAAGGCGGGCGGCGAGGCGATGACGGTGCAGGTCGGCGTCGATGACGAGGCCTCGGTCGATCGGGCCTTTGCCACTGTCGAGAAAAACTGGGGTGCGGCCGACGTGCTGGTCAATTCCGCCGGGGTCAACATGGCGGGCATCGCCGTGCGCGACATGACGCTGGCCCATTGGCAGCGCATGATCGACACCGACCTGACCGGCGCCTTCCTGACCTCGCGTCGCTTCCTGACGGGGCGGGGCGAGGCGAAGGCCGATGCGACGATCCTGCAGATCTCGTCCATCCATGCCTATGCCGTGCGCGCGGGCGGCGCGGATTATTGCGCGGCCAAGGGCGGGCTGACCACGCTGGTCGAGACGCTGGCGATCGAGGAGGCCCCGCGCGGCATCCGGGTGAACGCCATCGAGCCGGGCATGATCCTGACCCCGATGAATGCCAAGGCACAGGCCGATCCGGCCTATCGCGCCAGCCTGGAGAGGAACATCCCGATGGGCCGCGCGGGCGAGGCGTCGGAGGTCGCCGACCTCGCCGTCTTCCTGGCCTCCGACAAGGCACGCTACATCACCGGGGCGCGGATCGTCATCGATGGCGGCCTGTCGCTGATGCAGGCGCTGGGCGCATGATGGGACCCGCAACCGACCCCTTGGTCGCCGATCCGCATCGCAAGGATCGGGTGGCCGACGCCCCGTTCGACCTCGACTTCAACGTCAAGCGGATCGAGGACGTGACCCTCAGAGGACCGTCCGAACTGACGGCCCGCGACCTGATGAGCCCCTATGTCTGGCGCGAGGCCGATGGCCGCTGGGGCATGATGGTCCGGGCCGTCGTGCCGCAGGGCGGGACGCTGACCGATACCGGTGTCATCTGGGCCGGGTGGAGCGAGGACGGGCGGCATTTCACGATGCTCGACACCCCCTCCATCGCGCCGGGGCCGGGCGAGCATGACGCGGGCGGGGTCGAGGACCCGACGGTCGTGCGCACCGAGGATGGCTATATCGTCTATTATTCGGGCGTGCTGGCCGATCATGCGCATGGCGAGCTGTCCTATGCCGCCGGGCCGTCGCTCGACCGGCTGGAGAAGAGCGGCGTCGCGCTCGCCTCCTCCAAGTCCGAGGGCAATACCAAGGAAGCGACGGTCGACCGGACGGCGGACGGACGCTGGCGGCTGTTCTACGAATATGCCGCCGACCAGGCGTCGCGTATTGGCCTGGCGATTGGCGAGGATGTGGCGGGGCCGTGGACCGAGCAGCCCACGCCCTTCATGCCGCGCGAGGACAGCTGGGACGACTGGCATCTGTCGACCGGCCCGCTGCTGACCGACGACAAGAGCTGTCCGGTCATGTTCTACAATGGCGCGACGCGCGATGCGCGCTGGCGGATCGGCTGGGTCGCGTTCGACGAACATTATACCCGCGTCGTCGCGCGCGGGATCGAGCCGCTGATCCTGCCGCCGCCCGCCGATGATCGCGGCGCGACCGACATCGCCTTCGCCGCCTCGGTCGTGGTCGCGGAGGATGGGATCTGGCTTTACTATTCGCTGGAGGATCGGCGATTGTCGCGGGCATTGATCCGGCGCAGTTGAGCCGTCCCGTCCCTGTTTCCCGCGTAAGAAAGCCCGTCGATGCTCGGAGAATTCGAAACCCCCGCCGCCCCGAGCATCCACGCCTCGATCGCCCCGGCCCCGGCGCTGCGCCCCGACCGTCCCTATGCCCGTGACGAATTGCTGCACGAGCTGTTCGACGCGACCGTGCGCGACCATGGGGCGGCGATTGCGGCCCAGCTGATCGGCGCGGACGAGGAATATAGCCGACCCAAGGCCTGGACGTATGACATGCTTGCCCGGCGCAGCCTGTCGATGGCGCATCGGCTGCGCGCGCTGGGCGTCGGCAAGGGCGACCGGGTCGTCCTGTGCCTGCCGCGCGGGCTGGACCAGTATATGGCGATCCTGGGCGTGTTGCGGGCAGGGGCCGCCTATGTCCCGGTCGACTGGGGCTATCCGCAGGACCGCATCGCCTACATCATCGAGGATAGCGGCGCGGCGCTGACCATCACCACCTCGGCGCGGGCGGGGGAGATACCGGGCGAGACGCTGTCCCTGGATGCCGAACTCGGCGATCTGGCCGCCGAACCGGCCGAGCCGCTGGGTCGCGAGGTGACGGGATCGGACCCGCAGGATCTGGCCTATATCATCTATACCTCGGGCACGACCGGGCGGCCCAAGGGCGTGATGATTACCCATGCCAATGCCTGCCATCTGGTCCGTTCCGAAAGCGCGATCCTGGCGCTGGAGCCGAGCGACGTGGTGTTCGGCGGGTTCAGCCTGGCCTTCGATATGTCGGTCGAGACGATGTGGAGCGCGTTCTTCGTCGGCGCGAAACTGCTGGTCGCGGCCGAGGCGCTGGCGGCGAGCGGTCCCGATGTCGCCATCGCGCTGGCGGCGGAGAAGACGACGATCTGGCACGTCGTCCCCTCGTTGATCGCGCTGGTCGAGCATCCGGTGCCGACCCTGCGCCTCATCAACATGGGCGGCGAGGCGTGCCCGGCCGATCTGCCGCGCCGTCTGGCTCGACCGGGGCTGCGGCTGCTCAACACCTATGGCCCGACCGAAACTTCGGTGACCGCGACCTGGACAGAGGTGCAGCCGGGCAAGCGCATCACCATCGGCAAGCCGCTGCCCGGCTATACCGCCTGGATCGTCGACGAACATCTGCAACCGGTCGAGGCGGGGCAGGAGGGCGAGCTGGTCATCGGCGGCCCCGGTGTCGGTGTCGGCTACGTCAACCGCCCCGACCTGACGGCCGAAAAATTCACCATGACCCCGTTCGACACCGTGTCGGGCGGGCCGGAGCGTATCTATCGCTCGGGTGATCTCGTCCGGCTGGACGCGGCGGGCGATATCGATTTCGTCGGGCGCATCGATACGCAGGTGAAGATTCGCGGCTTCCGCGTCGAACTCGCCGAGATCGAGGCGGTGATCGGCGAAGCACCCGGCGTCGCGCAGGCGGTCGTGCATCTGTTTACCGACGCCGATGGCTCGGAATTTCTGGCGGCCTTCCTGGTCGCGCGGAACGGCGAGACGATCGACATCGCCGACATCAAGGCGCGTGTCACCGAGCGCCTGCCCAATTACATGCGCCCCGCCGCCTATCAGCTGCTGGCGGCGCTGCCGACCTTACCCGCCTCGGGCAAAGTCGATCGCAAGGCGCTGGTAAAGCCGGAAATCACCGTCGATACCGGCCGCACGATCGAGCCGCCCGCCACGCCGATGGAGGAAAAGCTCCACGCCATCTGGACCGAAGCCTTCGCGCCGCAACCGGTGTCCGTCACCGACGATCTGTTCGAGGACCTGGGCGGCCATTCGCTCAAGGCCGCGCGCCTCGTTTCGGCGGCGCGCAAGGTCGCGGGGCTGGAGGGGCTGTCGCTCGAAGACCTTTACGCCGCGCCGACCATCCGCGCCCTGGCGATGCGGATCGGCGGCACCGCGCCCGTGGCGGTCGCGACAGAGGAGAGTTTCCACCGCGTTCCCGAATGGAAGCGCTGGCTGTGCGTCGCGGCGCAGACGGTTGCGCTGCTGCCGGTCTATACCATCGCCGGGCTGCAATGGTTCTTCCCGTATGTGGCCTATACCCATCTGGCCGGGCGGATGCCGCGCATCGATGCGCTGATCCTGAGCGCCTTGTTCTTCACCATCGTGCCGGTCGCTTCGATGCTGTTCTCGATTGCCGCCAAATGGCTGATCGCGGGGCGGTTCAAGGCGGGTGACTATCCGCTGTGGGGCGGCACCTATTTCCGCTGGTGGCTGGTGCGGCGGATCATCGCGGTGACGGCGACCCCCTATCTGGCGGGCACGCCGATGATCCGGGGCTATTACCGGATGCTCGGCGCGAAGATCGGCAAGCGCGCCTATATCGGCAACGGCGTCATCGACACCGCCGACCTGTTCGCCTGCGGCGACGATGCGATCGTCAGCGATCAGGCGGTGATGGCGACCAGTTCGGTCGAGCGCGGCCTGTTGCGGCTGGGCACGGTGACGCTGGGCAACCGGGCGTTCGTCGGCGGCCAGTCGGTGGTCGGGCGCAACTCGGCGCTGGGGGATGACGCGATCCTCGACGACATGGCCGCGTTGCCCGCAGAAACGGTGATCCCGGCCGGGCAACGCTGGACCGGATCGCCCGCCGCCTTCGACCGGATGGTCGAGCCGGGCGAGGTCATCACGACGGCCAAGCGGACGGGGCCGTCGCTGGCGATCTTCATCGGCGCGCTGCTGCTGCCGATCATCGCCATCCTGCCGATCGCGCCGGGCCTGATCGCGCTGATCGAGCTGGACTGGGCGACGACCGGCTATGGCTATATGCTCGTCTCGCCGCTGCTCGCCGCGACCTATATCGTGATGATGTGCGTGCTGACGGTGCTGGCCAAGCGGGCGATTCTGGGCCGCGTGAAGCCGGGTGTCTATCGCCTCGATAGCTGGTTCTATGTCCGCTACTGGATGGTGCGGCAGATCAACGACCTGGCGCTGCGGCTGCTGCACCCGATCTTCGCGACGCTTTACGTCATCCCCTGGTACCGCGCGCTGGGCGTCAAGGTCGGGCGGCGGGCCGAGATTTCGACCGCCAGCGCGATCGTCCCCGATCTGGTCGAGATCGGGCCGGAGAGCTTCATCGCGGACTCGGTGATCTTCGGCGCGGCCAAGATCGGCCATGGCACCATCGAGCTGGCGCATACCCGGATCGGCCGCCGCAGCTTCATCGGCAATTCCGCGTTGCTGCCCACCGGCGCGCAGATCGGCGACGAGGTGCTGATCGGCGTCCTCTCCAAGCCGCCCGAGAACCCGGAATTGGCGACCGAGGCGGGCAGCACCTGGTTCGGCTCGCCCGCGATCAAGCTGCCGGTGCGGCAGGTCGCGACGATGTTCGACGAGGGGGCGCGCTTCAACCCGTCCAAGGGCCTGATCGCCACGCGCCTGTCGATCGAGGCGATCCGCACCACCCTGTCGCTGACCGCGTTCCTGGTGTTCTTCAGCGCGCTGTTGTCGATCGTCGGCGATCTGGACGATCTGGAGCGTGGCGGGCTGGTCATCATCTCGGCCTTCCCGTTCCTCTATGTCGGTTTCTGCCTGGCGTGTGGGCTGTTCGTGCTGGCGCTCAAATGGCTGGTGGTCGGCCGCTACAAGGCGCGGACCGCGCCCCTGTGGAGCACTTTCGTCTGGCGGACCGAGCTGGTCACGGCGACCTATGAGAATCTCGCGGTCGCCAACCTGCTGGAGCCGTTGCGCGGAACGCCCTGGATCGGCCTTTATCTGCGGCTGATGGGGGCCAAGGTCGGCAAGCGCTGCTATATCGACACCACCGACCTGACCGAGCATGACCTGGTGACGATCGGCGACGATGTCGCGCTGAATGATTATGCCGGGCTGCAGACGCATTTGTTCGAGGACCGGGTGATGAAGGTCGGCGCGATCAAGGTCGGCGACCGCGCCACCATCGGCTCGCTGGCCATCGTCCTGTACGATGCCGAAGTGGGCGCGGACGCGCAGCTGGGCGACCTGTCGGTCGTCATGAAGGGCGAGACGCTGCCCGACGGCACCAACTGGGAAGGCAGCCCGGCGCGGATCGTCACCGAGGCATGATCCCGCTGCGCCATGACGGGCCGCTCGACCGGCTGGACTGGGACGGCGCCTCGCCCGTCATCTGGCGCACGGCCGATCCGGGGCGGGGGCAGCGGGCACCGCTGGCCGATATGCTGCTGACCCGGCTGGCCGAAGAACCGGTCCGGCTGACGCGGAGTATGACCGGCCAGCCGCAGGTCGCGGCTCCCCATGGCTGGTATATCGGCATAGCGGGGCGAGGGGAGCTGTGCCTGATCGCGGCGGCGCGGCAGCCCATAGCGGTGGACCGCGAAGCCGTCGACGGCGTCCCGCCGCTCTGGGACATGCTGACCCCGGCGGAAGCGCGAGCGGTGCGTGCCGCGCCCGATCCGTCGCGCCAATGGCTGCGCCGTTGGACGATCAAGGAGGCCTATGCCAAGCTGGTCGGCGATCCCCGGCGCATGGCCGCCGAGACCATCGAGACGCGGCTGATCGACGACCGGCAAGCGACCGCGCACCGGCAGGCAGAGCGCACCGCGCATTGCTGGACCCGCGATGTGGGCGGGGCGATCGAGACGGTGGCGCTCTGGGCATGAGCGTCGTCGTCCGCCCCTATAGGGACACCGACCGCGACGACGTGCTGGCGATCTTCGACGCCAACCGCGCCGACTATTTCGGGGCAGGGGACCGCGACTGGCTGATCGAGACGCTGGACGAGCCCGACGGCCCCGCCTTCGTCGTCGCGGTCGATGGACGCGCGGCGGCGTTCGGCGGCTATGAGGTCTGGGAGCATTACAACAAGGCGCTGCTCTATTGGGGCATGGCGGCACCGGCCTGGCATGGCTGTGGACTGGGGCGGTTGCTGCTGCTCGCGCGGTTGCACCATGTCGCGGTCCATGCACGACTGGTGACGCGCTACGTCACGGTCGACACCTCACCCCGGGTCGCGCCCTTCTTCCTGCGCTGCGGCTTCGAGCAGACCGCCGTCTGGCCCGAGGGCTATCGCTCCGGCATGACCATGCACGAACTACGTTTCGATCTGGCAAAGGTGTCGGCGGAGGCGCTGGCGGCTCGCCGCGATGACGCATTGTCGAAGGTCGCCCTCCTCCTTTCGCCATCCGGTCGGGAAGATCGCGGGCCTCGGACCTGACCGGACGTTAGTTCGTCGAGGCTGCGCCGAACGATTCGTTCGCAGCATTTGTGCATCGATGAGCATTGGAACAATCCGTGGCCCCGCGCCGCCAAGTCTTTTCCTTTCCCCTGCGTCATCCGTCATTGTTTCATAGGTGAAACAATAAACTTCACAAACCTTTCAATTCATCCGTAATCGGAGTTGACAGTTCTGCCCCATCATGAAAATCCTATCATCAATAATTTCATAATATTGATAGGCATTAAGGGGGACTATCGTGGGGGTAGGCGTTTCTCGCGTATCGTTGCTGGCGATCGCTGCATTTTGTCTCGTTCAGGCGGGTTCCGCTGCCGCGCAGAGCCAATATGTGCCGCCTGCGCCGACCGGCGGCTATGTGATGGCCAACGGCCAGCGGACGGCGGACTATAACGCGGCGCTGGCGTCCTGGCGGCAGGACAAGCAATTCTCGGTCGACTACACCAAGGGCTATCTGGGCCTGGAATATGCCTATGTCCTTGGCCTGTCGGGCAAGGGGCAGACGATCGGGATCAACGATGCGGGCGTGGTGATGAGCCATCCGTCGTTCGCGGGATCGGGCAAGATCGCGGGGCTGCGCACGCCCGTCCCCTCGACCTATGGCAATGACGGCATGGTCAATCCGCGACGGCCCTGGGAAATCCATGGAACCCATGTCGCAGGCACGACGGCGGGCAACCGCCTGGCGGACGGAGTGATGTTCGGCAACGCGTTCGGCGCCAACATCCTGTCGGCGACGACCAATTTCTCGGCGGGCGATTTCCTGTGGTGGCGCGACCAGATCCTCGACGACGTCATTGTCGCCACCGCGCAGGAGAATATCCCGGCGCTCGCCGATACCGGGCGGGTTCGGATCATCAACAACAGCTGGGGCTCGACGTCGACCCAGCCCTATACGCTGACCCCGTCCCAGGCGCGCGGCGCGTTCCAGCAGACGCTGGACGGTTTTTACGATCCGGTCCTCAAGAACGACGTGCTCGTCGTCTTTTCGGCAGGCAACGGCTCTGGTGTCCATGCCAGCATTGATGCGGTGACCCCGCTCAACGACCTGCGGCTGCGTTCCAACTGGTTGTCGGTCACCAACTATCTGGCGAACGGCACGGCGGCCGCCAGCACCAGCCTGTGCGGCCAGACCGCGACCTGGTGCGTGTCGGGGCCGGGCAGCGCCGTGGTGTCCGCGGCACAGACCTATACGATCGACGGCACCGCGATCCGCGCCAAATATACCCGCGCCATGTACCCGACCATCTATGCCGCGACGACCCTGGCCCAGTTGCAGAATGCGGCGGTCAATGCCTGGCTGGGCGTGCTGAACGACTATCTCAACCGGCGCGATGCGGCCAAGGCGTCGGGGCGCTCCTTCGACGAGGAGGCCGAGCGGACCAGGGTCGCGCAGCAGGCGGTCGGCATCTCGCTGGCCTATGGCGCGCGCTTCGTGACGCCCGATCCCGATGGCTATACCAGCCGTCTGGCACAGATCCTGACGATCCCTGGCAACATTGCGCTGGTCGGCCGGGACTTCTCCTATTCGGTGCTGACCCAGGCCAATACGCTGATCACCGCCGAGCTTCAGAAGTATATCACCTTCACCGGGCCGGGCTATGCCGCGCTGACCGGCACGTCGATGGCGGCGCCCAATATCTCGGGCTTCGCCGCGCTGCTGATGGAGTATTTCCCCGAATACAAGACCGGGCTGATCTCCGACATTCTGGTGTCCAGTTCCAAGGACCTCGATACGCCGGGCGTCGACCTGCGCTCGGGCTGGGGCGCGCCGCAGATGGCGGTGGCGTTGCGCGGGCCGACCGCGCTGCGCGACACGCGCGAAGTCACGGTGGCATCGGGCACGACCGACATCTGGAGCAACCCGATCACCGACGCCCGCGACCGTTATTCGGCCGAGGTGCTGGCGGGCTTCCCCAACGATATCGGCGGCCTGATCAAGCGCGGCGGTGGCGAGCTGATCCTGACCGCCTCCAACAGCTATAGCGGCCCGACCCGCGTCGAGCAGGGGCAGCTGACGGTCGACGGCAGCCTGACGCGTTCGGCGGTGACGGCGGTGTCGGGCGGCATCGTCGCGGGCAATGGCAGCGTCGCGTCGCTGACCGCCGGTTCGGGCGGCATCGTTTCGCCGGGCAGCACCGGCGCGTTCGGGACGCTGACCGTGGCGGGCACCGCCAGCCTGGGATCGGGCAGCCAGTTCGTCGCGGATATCGGCCCCGCCGGGACGTCGGACCAGCTGGCCGCGCGCAGCATCGTATTGGGCGGCGGCAACCTGACCCTGCGGCCGGTCAACCATGTGCCGCGCTATGGCGACAGCTATACGGTCCTCACCGCGTCGAACGGCATCACCGGCAGCTTCGGCAGCACCACCGCCTTCAGCGCGATCCTCTATCCCGAGCTGAGCTATGGCGCGGGTCGGGTGACGGCGGCGGTGGGGGCGCGGCCCTATGCCAGCGTGGTGGCGGCGACGCCGGTGCAGACGGCCTATGCGCGGCTGCTCGACGCCAACCGTTCGGCCTATGCCAATTTGCGTGGCACATACGACCTGCTCGACCTTCAGGATGTCGGGACGATCCGGGGCAGCCTGGAGGCGATCGCACCGCGCAGCCAGACGACCCGCCGCGCGATCGGCACCACCGCGACCGACAATATTGCGCGCTTCTATCGCGACCGCCTGACGGCCATGACGCCGGACGGCTTTGCGGGCGGCACGGTCGCGATGATCGGCAAGCCGCTGGAGTTCGCCGCCAACGCCATCGCGGCACCCGGCCGTCCCCAGACGGTTAGCGACACGCCGACCAGCATGGTCCGCGAGAACATGCTGCCCGACAATGTCTCGGCCTATCTGGCGGGCGGCTATATCGATGGCTCGGGCGCGGCGATGCCCGCGACGGTCGGCGGTCGTGATCCGTTCGACGGCTTCTATATCGCGGGCGGTGTCGAGGCGCGGGTATCGGACACGGCGGCGCTGGGCTTCGGCCTGTCCTATTCGGATATCGATGGCGAGCAGCGGTTCGGCCAGTCGGCCAAGGGCGAGCTGATCCAGGGCACGCTCTATGGACGGCTCGGCGGCACGCTCGGCCCGGCGCTCGATGCGCAGTTCGGCGCGGGCGTCTACCAGTCCTCGACCCGGCGGCAGGGCAGCTTTGTCGGCACGCCCTTCGACTTGCGCTCACGCGACAATGCGCTGGCCCTGTCGAGCGAAGTCGGGGCAAGCTATATGAAGGGCAGCGGCGCGGTGCGTTTCGGGCCGCGCGTGGCGATCCGCACCAGCAGCATCGATTTCACCCCGACGGGCGAGACGGGCAGCGGTCCGGCACTGACCTATGGCCGCGATCGTTTCCTGAGCGTGCAGGGCCGCGCGGGGCTTCAGATCGACGCGACTCAAGGCGGCTTCCGTCCCTTCGCCACGGCCTATTATGTCCATGATTTCGAGGGGCGGCCGGGCTATTTCAACGCCGGGTTCGCAGGCGGGACGCGGGCGCAGGCGCGCTTCCTGACCGCACGGCAGGATCGCGACTGGGCCGAGATCAGCGCGGGGGTCGCCTATCGTTCGGGCCGTGCGACCGTCTCGCTGGCGGCGGACTCGACGGTCGGGCGCGACGATGTGCGCAACCAGTCCTATCGCGCCGGGCTGAAGCTCTCCTTCTGATGGAGCGGGCGGGGTCGACATGGTGCTGATGTCGGCCCTGCTGGCGATGGTGGCGGTGGCCGATCCGGTGCCGCTGGTCCTTTATAGCAGGCCGGGCGCGACACTGGCGCAGGTCGAAGCGGATTTGCGGCGGTGCCGCATCATCACCACCGGCCCGGCGGCGGGCGGGGAGCGCCCGGACGGGGCGGCGCTGCTCGACAATGGAACGCCGGGCCGCGTGACGGGCGATACGATCGAGGCATGCATGGCGACCTATGGCTGGCAGGCGCGCACGGTGCCGGAGCGGGAGCGACGCCATTTGTCCCGCCTCGATCCCGCCGCGCGACGGAAAGCCCTGGAACGGCTGGCAGGGCGGTCCTCGAAAGCGCGAGCAGCGATCAACCCTCCCGGAACGCCTGGTCGTTGGTGATATCGGATGCGAAGAAGGACGCTTCGGCGATCCTTCCGCCCTTGAAACCAAAGACGGCCATTTCCTGTCTCTGGATGGTTCGCCCATTCTTGTCCGCGCTCCACTCGATCACGGCAGCGCAGTGACTTTGCGTTTCGACGACACTGGCAACCCGCAAGGAAAAGGTGCCATCGGTGGCCGCAAGCGCACGCTTGAGCATGTCGACGACGGCATCGGCTCCCCGAAGTCGCCCATATGGTCGCCGACGGACTGGTTCGTTCCAGTATACGTCATCAGCAAGCCACGAGCGGAGTGCCTCCGGATCACGGTCCTGCCGAGCCTTGTAAAAGGCATGGACCAGGGCGGCGGGAGAATATCCATCGGTGCGCATACTGGTTGGGTGGCAGTGAGGAGCGGCGGCCGCCAACCGCTGGCCGGTCGATATTTGGGTGCCGAGGCATGTGAGGGTTTTTCCTGGCGCGCGACCGTGAAGGTCGGCGCGGGTGCGGGGGAACCTCCCCGGGGAATAGACGCCGCCACCCACATGAGGGACCATCCCCGCGGGTGCGGGGGAACCCGCCAATACGGCGGTGACCGTGGCGCAGTCCGGGGACCATCCCCGCGGGTGCGGGGGAACCAGATTGTGCCACACGGTCAGCGGCCGCGCAGTGGGACCATCCCCGCGGGTGCGGGGGAACCGTCACCGTAGAAACCGGTGGCGGCGTCACGAAGGGACCATCCCCGCGGGTGCGGGGGAACCGGCCCGTCCATCGTCCGCCCGTCGAAGAACATGGGACCATCCCCGCGGGTGCGGGGGAACCCCTCGGCCTCTTCGTCGCGGTCGCGGCGCAGAAGGACCATCCCCGCGGGTGCGGGGGAACCTTGTCGAGCAGCAGATGCGTGTTCTGAAGATCGGGACCATCCCCGCGGGTGCGGGGGAACCGTGAGATATTCCCCGCCTGGCCGGTGATCGAGGGGACCATCCCCGCGGGTGCGGGGGAACCTGATCCAGGCTGGCGGCGCGTACACGCAAGACGGGACCATCCCCGCGGGTGCGGGGGAACCCAGTATAAACACCAGGTTCCATTCCATCCCCCGGGACCATCCCCGCGGGTGCGGGGGAACCTACTAGACCTATGGGCCGGGATGACCGGCACCGGGACCATCCCCGCGGGTGCGGGGGAACCGCTCACATGGGCACCGGCGACGACGCCGCGGCGGGACCATCCCCGCGGGTGCGGGGGAACCATCGACCGGCGCAAACTGGGCATGCTGTACGAGGGACCATCCCCGCGGGTGCGGGGGAACCTGCGGTCGCACGTCTCGACCGGCTGCAGCTGGGGGACCATCCCCGCGGGTGCGGGGGAACCATGGTCAGCAAAGCCGGCGGCGGCGTCGGCTTGGGACCATCCCCGCGGGTGCGGGGGAACCTTCCGTGTCAAGGTCGCGGGTCGCGGCGTCGCGGGACCATCCCCGCGGGTGCGGGGGAACCCTCGTCTCGGCAATGATGCCTTTCAGCCGTGAGGGACCATCCCCGCGGGTGCGGGGGAACCTTTCACGACGTGGCCCTCCCCCGCTCCCAAAGGGGCCATCCCCGCGGGTGCGGGGGAACCGACATGCCGAGGATCGACCCGACCTCAGTGTCGGGACCATCCCCGCGGGTGCGGGGGAACCGGAACCGCACCCCGTCGACCATCGCGGCCGGAGGGACCATCCCCGCGGGTGCGGGGGAACCCAGTGCATTGGCAAAGACCCCGCCTGCCAAGGGGGACCATCCCCGCGGGTGCGGGGGAACCCACGCCACGCCCGTGGTGCCGCTGCCCATGGCGGGACCATCCCCGCGGGTGCGGGGGAACCTGATTGCGAAGCCCCACGAAGCTGCATTGCCAAGGACCATCCCCGCGGGTGCGGGGGAACCATGAGCGAGACGACGATCCTCGCCGAGCAGGAGGGACCATCCCCGCGGGTGCGGGGGAACCGCGGGCAACGCTGGCGCGGCTGCGTCCGGTAAGGGACCATCCCCGCGGGTGCGGGGGAACCCGATAGGTGTAGGTGCTGGTGACCTTCGGCGAGGGACCATCCCCGCGGGTGCGGGGGAACCGCTGGCCCACCTCCACCGTTCACGACTAGCTGGGGACCATCCCCGCGGGTGCGGGGGAACCGCCACCATTTCCGGCGACATGGGCCGGCGCTGGGGACCATCCCCGCGGGTGCGGGGGAACCTGGTGAACGGCAACCACGTGTGGACGGGTGAGGGGACCATCCCCGCGGGTGCGGGGGAACCTACTCGTAGCCGGTGAGGCCGCCGGGCATGAGGGGACCATCCCCGCGGGTGCGGGGGAACCTCCAGCGGTGGAGCTGCCGGCGACCAAGAGGTGGGACCATCCCCGCGGGTGCGGGGGAACCAAGGACTCGGCAATGTGCATGGAATGGGCGATGGGACCATCCCCGCGGGTGCGGAGGAACCCGCGCGGTCAGAGCCGCAATCGGCCTGCCCTGGGGACCATCCCCGCGGGTGCGGGGGAACCGCCTGGGGGTTTTCATCGCGCCACCGGCGAGCGGGACCATCCCCGCGGGTGCGGGGGAACCTGTCAAGTGGAGGATTGTGGCCAGTCGATCGCGGGACCATCCCCGCGGGTGCGGGGGAACCCCACCGGCTGACCGGCTGGGCGGTCATCGTGTGGGACCATCCCCGCGGGTGCGGGGGAACCTCACGCGACCTCGCACCGCTGACGATCTGACTGGGACCATCCCCGCGGGTGCGGGGGAACCTAGATCGTTTTCGAGCCTGAAGACCGTCCCTAGGGACCATCCCCGCGGGTGCGGGGGAACCGACAGCGACAATATCGGCGGGAAAGACGAGCAGGGACCATCCCCGCGGGTGCGGGGGAACCAGAACGTCGAAGCGCAGGCGGGGTCCGATCGCGGGACCATCCCCGCGGGTGCGGGGGAACCCTGTTCACGGTAGGGTATCTGCGGCGTGCGGCGGGACCATCCCCGCGGGTGCGGGGGAACCCGCCGCGAACAAGGGCTATAGCAATCGCAAGGGGGACCATCCCCGCGGGTGCGGGGGAACCACCCCGACCGGCAGGACGAAGGCCGCGCACCAGGGACCATCCCCGCGGGTGCGGGGGAACCGCCTTTGCCACACTGCGCACGGATACCCTCGACGGACCATCCCCGCGGGTGCGGGGGAACCTGGCCCGCAGACCTGATCCCATACCGGGTCATGGGACCATCCCCGCGGGTGCGGGGGAACTGCGGCGGGTTGGCTGCTCGCCAAGGTGTCGCACGGACCATCCCCGCGGGTGCGGGGGAACCCCGCGCGCGTGGCCTGCCGGAACGCCGGTCTGGGGACCATCCCCGCGGGTGCGGGGGAACCTCGAGGAAGATGCGGACCGGCTGCTGGCCTGCGGGACCATCCCCGCGGGTGCGGGGGAACCCGCCGCGCGAATACAATTTTCGGACGGATCGCGGGACCATCCCCGCGGGTGCGGGGGAACCCATTCCCGCAGGCGGCGGGCGCCCATATTGGCGGGACCATCCCCGCGGGTGCGGGGGAACCCAAAGCTGACGGAGGTTGGTTTCGATAAGGCCGGGACCATCCCCGCGGGTGCGGGGGAACCGACCACGCCCGCATCGGCCGATACGACCTTCAGGGACCATCCCCGCGGGTGCGGGGGAACCCACGTCCACGACGCCGCGCACGTCGTCGGTCAGGGACCATCCCCGCGGGTGCGGGGGAACCGACATGCCGAGGATCGACCCGACCTCAGTGTCGGGACCATCCCCGCGGGTGCGGGGGAACCAGGGACAATGTTGCAGAGGTGTGATTTTGTCGGGGACCATCCCCGCGGGTGCGGGGGAACCTTCTACTTGCAGGCGCACACCGGGGGTCAGGAAGGACCATCCCCGCGGGTGCGGGGGAACCTGTCGATCGAGCTGGGCACGCGCCCAGAAGACGGGACCATCCCCGCGGGTGCGGGGGAACCCGGTCGCCCCTGGTATCCCCGCAACCCGAGCGAGGACCATCCCCGCGGGTGCGGGGGAACCGCCGCGTTGTAGATCGATTCCGCGGTCATCACGGGACCATCCCCGCGGGTGCGGGGGAACCATCCATTAATTCCGCCTATCGCTTGGCGCATAGGGACCATCCCCGCGGGTGCGGGGGAACCAAGCGATAGCTGATCGGGTAGCGGTCGAAGCCGGGACCATCCCCGCGGGTGCGGGGGAACCCCTGCTCACGGGCAGCACGGGCCTGCTCCTGCGGGACCATCCCCGCGGGTGCGGGGGAACCCGATCCCGCGCCCTCGCGTCCGACCAGCAGCCGGGACCATCCCCGCGGGTGCGGGGGAACCGGCTGCTGTTACCTGTCCAACGCGGCCTGGTGGGGACCATCCCCGCGGGTGCGGGGGAACCGACAGGGTGTAGAGGCCCTGGAGGCCCACGAAGGGACCATCCCCGCGGGTGCGGGGGAACCCTGGCCGATAATCCGCTGGAGCCGGGCGATCAGGGACCATCCCCGCGGGTGCGGGGGAACCGCCGACGCCTTCGCGGCCCGCAACGAACAGACGGGACCATCCCCGCGGGTGCGGGGGAACCTCCGCAGCTTCTTCCTCCGCCGTCAGGTCGCGGGGACCATCCCCGCGGGTGCGGGGGAACCGGAGGCGGCAGCGTCTCGGTCGGCGGCGTCGCGGGACCATCCCCGCGGGTGCGGGGGAACCCCGGAGTTCGACGAGCTGCACGACGATGGGAAGGGACCATCCCCGCGGGTGCGGGGGAACCGAGGTGTCGCAACGCGACGCGGCGGCCATCCGGGGACCATCCCCGCGGGTGCGGGGGAACCTCTTCAAGGACCGGCTCGACTATTTCCGGGCCGGGACCATCCCCGCGGGTGCGGGGGAACCACCTATGAGACGACGCACATGAAGTCGGGGAGGGGACCATCCCCGCGGGTGCGGGGGAACCCCTTGGGGAGCTTGGGAGGGAAATCGCGGAAGGGGACCATCCCCGCGGGTGCGGGGGAACCTCCTGCCCGTCCGGCGCGTGCATGAAGATGCCGGGACCATCCCCGCGGGTGCGGGGGAACCATGTGACGGCCGGAGCATAAGGACCATAGTATGGGACCATCCCCGCGGGTGCGGGGGAACCTATGAGCCGAACCCGCTCCAGACGGGAGCCGAGGGACCATCCCCGCGGGTGCGGGGGAACCGCAGGGGGCTTGCGGTACGCCCCGTAGATTTCGGACCATCCCCGCGGGTGCGGGGGAACCTTCACGCGTGACGGCGACCGACTGTTCGGCGACGGACCATCCCCGCGGGTGCGGGGGAACCGCCTTGCCTTCGTCCTGTAGACGGTGACGGCAGGGACCATCCCCGCGGGTGCGGGGGAACCGCTTCGGCCTTGTGGATCGTGTCCTCGTGCTTGGGACCATCCCCGCGGGTGCGGGGGAACCCGCCTTGACCTGTGCGGCGTGCCACTCGTCGAGGGACCATCCCCGCGGGTGCGGGGGAACCACCGCAATTCGGATGCACTCCGATTGCCGGGAGGGACCATCCCCGCGGGTGCGGGGGAACCAAGAGTTGGGGCGGCCTTGCGACCGCCCTTGAGGGACCATCCCCGCGGGTGCGGGGGAACCCAGAATTTCCCGGCACAGGAGTCGTCGGCCTGGGGACCATCCCCGCGGGTGCGGGGGAACCCGGTTTCGGTTGCTTCGGGTTGCGGCAAGATAGGGACCATCCCCGCGGGTGCGGGGGAACCCCTGGCGCTCGATATAGCGGATGATGGAGTCGGGGACCATCCCCGCGGGTGCGGGGGAACCTCACCCGACGCACGTTGCCCGCTGCATCCGTGGGGACCATCCCCGCGGGTGCGGGGGAACCGTGCGATGCGATCCGGCGATGCCGCCGGTATGGGGACCATCCCCGCGGGTGCGGGGGAACCTCTCGCCCGGCCAGCAGGCCGCGCTGACGTCGGGGACCATCCCCGCGGGTGCGGGGGAACCTGTGAAATCCCCCAACATAAAAAGATGGTCGCCGGACCATCCCCGCGGGTGCGGGGGAACCGTGATCGGCGGGCAGCTCGGAGCCGCGCGGCAGGGACCATCCCCGCGGGTGCGGGGGAACCGCGAAGCGACTGCGACAGCGAATCTCGGCGGTCGGACCATCCCCGCGGGTGCGGGGGAACCCGGACATCGTCATTCGAGAAGATCGCCCGCGCGGGACCATCCCCGCGGGTGCGGGGGAACCAAGGGCACGGACAACGAGCACGAGGCCGAAGCGGGACCATCCCCGCGGGTGCGGGGGAACCATCGAAGAGGACGAGCAGATCACGGCCGAGGTGGGACCATCCCCGCGGGTGCGGGGGAACCGCCACTCCCAGAAGGCGAAGCGCGGCCCAAGGGGGACCATCCCCGCGGGTGCGGGGGAACCCGGTGCAGCCCAAGGATGGCGGGCAGGTTGAGGGGACCATCCCCGCGGGTGCGGGGGAACCGGGTTGACGCGGCGTAAGCCATGGCTAACCATGGGACCATCCCCGCGGGTGCGGGGGAACCCGGTCCGCTGCTGCCGGGGTCAACGCCATCGGGGGACCATCCCCGCGGGTGCGGGGGAACCCCGGCCGACCCGACCTTCGGGCGCCATTGGGCGGGACCATCCCCGCGGGTGCGGGGGAACCGTTCCGGAAGACATGGCCGCGGCCGGCGTGACGGGACCATCCCCGCGGGTGCGGGGGAACCCTCCGCGGCGCGTGCGGCTTTCTTTTCCGCGCGGGACCATCCCCGCGGGTGCGGGGGAACCGCAGCGTGCGGGAAGCCCTACGCGCCGGTTCAGGGACCATCCCCGCGGGTGCGGGGGAACCGGGCTTGCGGTCGGCGCGCCACCACTCCTCCGGGGACCATCCCCGCGGGTGCGGGGGAACCGCCGGTGGCATCGAGATACGACACGCTGACCAGGGACCATCCCCGCGGGTGCGGGGGAACCTGACCGCCGTGCTCTTTCGCCATCATTGCGACGGGACCATCCCCGCGGGTGCGGGGGAACCCCGACGATCGACAAGGTGCCGAACCCGTATGCGGGACCATCCCCGCGGGTGCGGGGGAACCGGATACTCCCGCGAGGACGCGCAAGGCTGCGAGGGACCATCCCCGCGGGTGCGGGGGAACCATCGCGAGATCGGTCGCGGAGCCGGCGACCAGGGGACCATCCCCGCGGGTGCGGGGGAACCGTCAACGGATAAAACCGCGAATCATTAAAAAACGGACCATCCCCGCGGGTGCGGGGGAACCGGCAATCGGGGTGCATGGACGGGGGAAGAACGGGGACCATCCCCGCGGGTGCGGGGGAACCGGCCAGGGCGCATGAGGCCGCTCGCCGCGCCGCGGACCATCCCCGCGGGTGCGGGGGAACCGACTCCGACTTGTAACGCCCTGGCCCAAGGTAGGGACCATCCCCGCGGGTGCGGGGGAACCTCCGACATGGAGCCGACGAATAAGTGATCCGGGGGACCATCCCCGCGGGTGCGGGGGAACCGGCAATTCCTCATCGGCCTCGCCGCCATTGTGGGGACCATCCCCGCGGGTGCGGGGGAACCTGGACCTTGAACGTCGAGACGGCCGCGCCGAGGGGACCATCCCCGCGGGTGCGGGGGAACCCACGTTCTACGCCGAGACGGACGTGGACAATGCGGACCATCCCCGCGGGTGCGGGGGAACCCTCAACAGCGACGGGCAAAACACGTTCGTAATGGGACCATCCCCGCGGGTGCGGGGGAACCACCATCTCGGCATCGGCCATGGCGCGCGCCAAGGGACCATCCCCGCGGGTGCGGGGGAACCTCAGCCTGTGACCGAAAGGTGCCGAGCGCTGGGTGGACCATCCCCGCGGGTGCGGGGGAACCCTCCAAGAACGAGAAGGCGTACGGCGCGCTCCGGGACCATCCCCGCGGGTGCGGGGGAACCGGCGCAGCCCCACGCGCTTGAGCCTCCCGCCGGGGACCATCCCCGCGGGTGCGGGGGAACCCGTTCTCCTATGCCGGGAACCCGCCCGGCGCGGGGACCATCCCCGCGGGTGCGGGGGAACCGCGGCGGCGCGATCCCGTTCGGCTCGAGCTGCGGGACCATCCCCGCGGGTGCGGGGGAACCCGGTAAGGTCATAGCTCGGGGCTTGCATTACGGGGACCATCCCCGCGGGTGCGGGGGAACCGCTATCCCCCGCGTCGAGCGTGTCGATATCGGGGGACCATCCCCGCGGGTGCGGGGGAACCGGGCTATCGACGCTCGCGCACGGGAAGCAAGTGGGACCATCCCCGCGGGTGCGGGGGAACCAGGCGGACGGGATGCCGCCGGCCGCCGATTACGGGACCATCCCCGCGGGTGCGGGGGAACCCCGATCGGTGGCGTCGATGTATCGGCGAATACGGGACCATCCCCGCGGGTGCGGGGGAACCCCGGGGTCGACGACAACCGAGTGCCCGACCCAGGGACCATCCCCGCGGGTGCGGGGGAACCTGGCTGACCGGCGGGGATGGCGCGCGGACCTGGGGACCATCCCCGCGGGTGCGGGGGAACCTGCCGGATCAGCCCACGTCAGGTCGCTGTCGTGGGACCATCCCCGCGGGTGCGGGGGAACCTGGCCAAGAAAGGCTTGACCAGCAAGGACGAAGGGACCATCCCCGCGGGTGCGGGGGAACCCATGCCGACAGGCGTTTTCATCGGCCGTGTCAGGGACCATCCCCGCGGGTGCGGGGGAACCGGCGCCGGTCCACGCGGACGACGTCATCACCAGGGACCATCCCCGCGGGTGCGGGGGAACCGCCAAGGAGCTCGCCGATCAGGCCCTGACCGGGGGACCATCCCCGCGGGTGCGGGGGAACCGTTTCGAGATCGGTTCCGCTTTCGCAACGACAGGGACCATCCCCGCGGGTGCGGGGGAACCGCATGGGTCGAGGGTGCCGATGCCGGAATCATGGGACCATCCCCGCGGGTGCGGGGGAACCGACCCCGGTCGATGCCATCCCCAGGGGGGCGGGGGACCATCCCCGCGGGTGCGGGGGAACCCTCCGAAGGCGTCGATCACTTTGCTTGCGGGCGGGACCATCCCCGCGGGTGCGGGGGAACCGCTCAGGGCGCCTCGGGCGGATCGCCGCTCAAGGGACCATCCCCGCGGGTGCGGGGGAACCTCGTGCCGAATTTCTCGTCCACCGACAGATAGGGGACCATCCCCGCGGGTGCGGGGGAACCGGGCGCCGCTGAACGTCAACTCCCCGGTCAGGGGGACCATCCCCGCGGGTGCGGGGGAACCAGTGCCATGGATCGCTCCGTGTTGCGGTTGGGGGGACCATCCCCGCGGGTGCGGGGGAACCTCCTTGTACTGGTCGAAGTCGGACGCCTGGTGGGGACCATCCCCGCGGGTGCGGGGGAACCCTATGCCCGGCTGGGCGTCTCCCAGCCTCCAAGGGACCATCCCCGCGGGTGCGGGGGAACCGGGGCCGGAATGGGCAAATCGAAGGACGGGAGGGGACCATCCCCGCGGGTGCGGGGGAACCGGTGAGCGCCGCCTCCAGCAGAGACGACGAGAGGGACCATCCCCGCGGGTGCGGGGGAACCTGGCGGCCTGTCGGTCTACATCGGGCCTGTTGGGGACCATCCCCGCGGGTGCGGGGGAACCGTCGGCGGTATCGCCGGCGGCCTGGGCTATCAGGGACCATCCCCGCGGGTGCGGGGGAACCGCCCTTTTCTTTGCTCTGGACTACAACATCTGCGGACCATCCCCGCGGGTGCGGGGGAACCTTCCAGCAGGCCGATCACGCCCTGGCCCGGGGGGGACCATCCCCGCGGGTGCGGGGGAACCTGTAAACCCGAACGGCCGGGCCTCGTCGCCTCGGGACCATCCCCGCGGGTGCGGGGGAACCGCTGAAGTGGTCAGCGCGTTATCGCCCAATATGGGACCATCCCCGCGGGTGCGGGGGAACCGATCAGGCCGACGCTGGCACCTATGCGGGGTGGGGACCATCCCCGCGGGTGCGGGGGAACCTGCCGCTGTCCGCCCAGGTGGAGGCCGGGATGGGGACCATCCCCGCGGGTGCGGGGGAACCAGGCCGTTCACCGCTCGGCTGGCCTCTTGCAAGGGACCATCCCCGCGGGTGCGGGGGAACCCCCTGCGCGCGGATCGTACCGCCACGCTCCGGGGGACCATCCCCGCGGGTGCGGGGGAACCAACGCGGCATAATGGATCAGCTCCTTATACCGGGGACCATCCCCGCGGGTGCGGGGGAACCAACGGGATCGAGGTGACGATCAGGTCGACCGAGGGACCATCCCCGCGGGTGCGGGGGAACCGGTAAGCGCCGCCTCCAGCAGAGACGACGAGATGGACCATCCCCGCGGGTGCGGGGGAACCGCGACGGGCGGCGCTCCGGTCGCGCTCGTCTGGGGACCATCCCCGCGGGTGCGGGGGAACCGACCATATCGCCAATGTCGTGCGGTATCCGAAGGGACCATCCCCGCGGGTGCGGGGGAACCGCGTGGTTCGTCGGCAATGACGTTTGTGCGGCGGGACCATCCCCGCGGGTGCGGGGGAACCGCGATGGTCAGCGGGCCGCCCGGATCGACGATGGGACCATCCCCGCGGGTGCGGGGGAACCGCTGACGAGCTGGACAAGGCCGGCACTCGGTCGGGACCATCCCCGCGGGTGCGGGGGAACCTTGCTCGATGACGGGCACACCGGCAAGCAGATGGGACCATCCCCGCGGGTGCGGGGGAACCGGTGGCAGGTGTCTTTCGCCGCGCCCATCACGGGGACCATCCCCGCGGGTGCGGGGGAACCCCGCCATGGTAATAGCGAAGGGCATCGGTCAGGGGACCATCCCCGCGGGTGCGGGGGAACCGGTCTTGCGCTCGGGGTTCCACGTCAGCCACAGGGACCATCCCCGCGGGTGCGGGGGAACCTCTGCCTGGCAGATCGCTGATTTCGTTCACAATGTCAAAGACCTCCTGTCGTGCGAACGGTTATGGCGTCGGCTTGACAGGGATGCGGGAGGACAGAGCGCGGCGCACCAGGAGGACGCCTTCATGCGACACCACGTCCTTGGGCGGCTCGCCCAGGGTCAGCAGCCCCAGGCCCCCGGCGGCGGCGGATTCGGCCCAGCACATCACGATGCTGCCGCGGCGCAGGCGGGTGTGCCATTCCTCGACGACGGTCCATATACGGGTGCGCACGCCCGCGCTCATGCGTGGCTGGGCATAGACGCCGGGGGCCAGTTCCAGCATCGCCGAGCCCAGGAAGCCGCGATAGCGATCCTCGACGTCGCGGGTGATGACCATGGTCAGCGGCATCAGGCCTCCACCGGCGACGGCGTGCCGCCACCCGGTGCCACGCCTGCATCCTCTCCGCCACCGGGCATCAAGAGCGTCTTGATCCGGTCGATCATGCCGGGGATCACGCTGCGCTGTCGAAAGAGCAGGGCGGCGCGCTTGCGGACCAGCCGCTCGATGGGCGCGGCGCCCCTTGCGCGCGCCTCGCGCACCGCGCCGAAGGCGATGTCGAGCAGCACGTCGTGGCGATAGAGGTCGGCGATGTCGAGGACGAAGCTCTGGCCCGAATCCTCGTGCACGAAGCCTAGTTGCGGGATCGCGCCGGTGGCGGCCACCGCGACGCTGGCGGCGGCGGTCATCGCCGATCCGGCATGATTGATCGCCTGGTTGGCGAGGTCGCCCGCCTCGGGATTCTCGCGGTCATAGCGACGGCCGTTCCAGCCTATGCCGTGGCGCTCGGCGGCGAGCACATAGGCGCGCTTGATCCGCGCGCCCTCCTGGCCCCGCAGCACGGCGATATCGCGGGTGCGCACGATCTCGCCGAAACGCATCGCATACATGGCGCGCGCGACCTCCATCCGCTGCTTGGGATCGGACCAGCGCCGCACCTGCGCACGCGCCAGCGCCGAACTGTCGGGCATCAGCGGCGGCGCGGTATAGAAGCGCACCGCCCCATCGCCGATCGCGGCCAGCGCACAGCCGTGCCGCGCCAGCAGCCGCAGCGCGTCATGGGTGACGCTGGACCCCGGCCCGAGCAGCACGATCGAGATCGAATGATAGGGGATCTGATAATCGCCGGCCTCCAGCGGCCCGCCGCCCGCCGTGACGAAGCGCAGGCAGCCATCCTCCACCTCCAGCCGTCCGCGCTCCAGCCAGACCAGCCCATGCCGGTCGGAATGGGGGATGCGCGCCTTTTCCAGGCCCAGGCGGCCGGAAAGCATTACCCGGCGCGTCCCGGCGGGGACAGCAGCAGCATCCCGAAGCCGAAGGCGGCATGACGCCCGACGCCACCCGACAGCAGCTTGGCAAAGCCCTGCGGGTCGGTAACGGTCAGCGTGCCGGTCATCGCCGCGTTCGGCCCCTCGACACTATGGGTTCGCGCGCCTTTCGCGGCATGGGTGCTGCGCCGGGTACGCGAGCGCTGGAACATGCGCAGCGTGGCGTCGTCGAGCGTCGCGGCGCCCTCCAGCCGCCTGGCCAGCCATGCGGTATAGACGGTCTCGCGATCGACCGTCCGGGTGTCGCCGCCCTCGGCCGCCACGCGCTCACAGGCGCGGACATAGGCGTCGATCTCGCCCGCGCGGCCTTGCCAGGCATCGGGACGGTCGGCGCGGGCGGCGCGGACCGACTTGCCGAAGCGCACGACGGGGCGGACGCGCACGTCAAAGCCATAGCGGGCGCCCTCCCGCCAGGTCTCCGGCATGGCCTGGCTCTGCGGCATGCCGAACAGATCGGCCAGCAGACCCTCGGTCGGCGGCAGTGCGGCGGCTTCGTCCAACGCGGCGGGATCGCCGACATAGCCGAGCAGATGGGGGCCGCGCGCATGATCGGGCAGGTAGCGGAAGGGGCGGGGGGCGGCATCGCCGAACCGGGCGGCAAGCGCGGCGTGAAGCGCATAGCCCGCATCGTCGTCGCTCAAGCGCCGCTCGGCCGCGAAGATGGCGAGGTCGCGCGGGGCGATGCCGATCCGAACGAGGTGCAGGCTCATGCCGCCGCCTTCGGCCAGGCGATACGGCCATGGATCACACGGCGAAGTCCCGCATGGACGCCCGCCGGCCAGTGGCGCTCGTCGGTCAGTTCGTCCTCGCGCGTGCCGGTCGCGGCGGCGTCGCCGGTCGGCTCGCCAAAAGGCCATTGCGCGCGCAGGGTTTCCTGATGAGCGGGCGGCTCACGCAGCGTCGCCAGTCCCGCGACCAGCGCGTCGGGGATGGTCGCCGCCTCGATCACACCGAGCAGCAGCGGACGCGAGGGCAGGAACGGCTTGCGCCCGATGAACAGCGGCCGCTCGGGCCGGTCGAGCGCGGCGGCGAGCGTGTCGATATCGGGGCCGTCCCCCTCCGCCAGCCGACAGGCGACCAGCACGCGCGCATCGGCATCCATGTCGCGATAGCGGATATGCGGCGACTTGTAGGTGTCCGCGCCGCCCGCGCGCCCTTCGACCCGGCCATGGGTGGTCCAGCCGCGGTCATTCGCCTCCAGCTTGGCGGTCTGGAACTCGCGCTGGCGCTGCCCCTCGGCGATGCGGAGCGATCCCATCGTCAGCCGTGCCTGCAAGGCGGCGTGACGGGGCGCTTCATAGCGTTCCCAGCCCAGCGCATTGCCGAACAGCCCCGCCACCATCGACTTGGCGGGAAAGTCGCGCACGACGCCGTACGCATCGACCAGATCGCCGCCGAAACTCATCAGCGGCGCGTCGAGGTCCAGCAGCATATGCCTCATGCGGCGGGCATCCGCGCATCGCGGACCAGCGCGCCCGCCCAGTCCGCCAGCTCGCGCAGGCTGCCGTCGGCCACGCCGTCCAGCTTGAGCTGGGGCAGGGCGGCATGGCGGCGCGCCTCGCCGGTCTCATAGACCGCGTCCATCTCGCCCAGATGGGTGCGGAGCTTCGCGGCGGCGCGAGTTCCGAGTGTCTCGTTGGAGCCACGATCGACCAGCGCCACGGCGTCGCGGAACGCATTGGCCAGGGTACGCGGCTGGCGGTCGCCCGCCTCGACCAGCACCAGCTCGGCGCGGCTATAGGGCGCGGTCGAGCCCTTCTTGGCGCCCGGCGATACCTCGGCGATCAGGTGGACCAGATGCTCGACGACCTGCGCCGCCAGCGCGCGGTCATGGTCAGCGGTCCAGTCGGCGCGGTCGCAGCCGGTCAGGTTCGACACCAGCAGCGGCACGTCGACCACGACATAGCCATAATAGAGGCCCGAGGTCAGTTCGGTGTCGAACACGCCCGCCGCGCCCGCATCGTCACCCTGTTCGCGGTCGCGCAGATCGTCGACGACGGTGAAGTAATCGAGTTCGGCCTGTTCCTCATGCACGGCGAAGGCATGGGCGACATGGATCGCGGCATCGCGATTGGCGCGCGTGTCGCTGGTCACCATGCGACCGAACAAAGCGGCCTCCAGCGAGGCGGCGAGGACATTCTGGTCGCGAAGCTGGTTGAGGTTGGCCTTTTCCTCCTTGATCCAGGCTTCGGCGGCGGCCTTGGCCGATGCCGCGTCGGCGTTTTCGGACAGGAGGCGTTCGGCCTGTTCACGCATCCAGGCCAGTTCGGGACGGCCGAACAGCAGCGCCTGGCGCTGTTGCTTGTCCTTGGCGTTCTTGCCGTAGAATTTGGTCAGGAAGGCCAGTTCGACCGCATCGACTGCCTTCTCATCGAAGCGTGGGCGCAACGGACCCGTCACCTCACGCTCGATTGCGATCTTGGAGCGAAGCCCCTCGACCCCGGACTGTTTGGCGAGCGAATGCAGCGCATGCCGGTCGTCCGCGACACGCCAGTGCCGCTTCAGGCATTGCGAGGAAATGCGCGTGCGGGTCGCGTTGCCGAAGGGCAGGCGCTTGGCGAGGCCCGCATCGTCGCGGTTGAGCAACCCGCCGGGCCATGCGGCCAGAAAGTGAATCTGGATGAACTTCGGCGTCGTTGCACCGGTCGTATCAGTCGTCACTCGAAGTCCCCTCTTCGGACCGCGCTTCGGCGGCATAATAGTCTTTGGCGATGCGGATGCGGGCGTCCTCCGCCCGGTCGGGATCGTTTCCGATCAGCGCGAATAGCGTGTGCAGATTGACCGGCGCCTGGCCTTTCTGGGCGAGCATCCGCATGACGCGGATCACCTGCGCCTCCAGCCCCTTGCCGCGTGCCGAGGTCAGGCGCATCAGCCGGTTCTCCGACAGGCCGATGTCCTGCATCGCGGCCCCCAGCCGTCGCCCCGTGGAATGCGGATAGAGGCCCCCAGTGCCCGACAGCAGCGCCGCGCAATGCGCCAGCAACCGCCATGGCGCGAAGGCCCTGGGGTCTGACGGCGCAGTCAGGCCCGCCCGGTACATCAGGCGGATGACGACGCCATCGGCTTCATGACTCTCGGTCAGGTACATGCGGCGCAACAGCGCGCGGTCGCCCGTGGACAGATACGGGATCTGTCCGGCGATGGATTCGACAGGGTTCTTAGGCGTCGGGATGGTGCCCGGCGCGGCCTGAACGGCGACCTCATTCGCCATGCTGCACATCCTTCATCCATTTCCCCATCTGACCGTCGAGAAAAGAGCGCGCGCGGGCGATGGCGCGGATGCGCCGGACCTCGGTGCGCGGGGCGGCTTCGGCCGCCGTGTCGAACACGTCGCCAGCGATGGCGCGCAGCCGGGTCCGCCAGAGCAGCCGGTGATTGGCCTTGTCCCCCGCCGCCTCCGTCCAGAAGGGCACGTCGAAGAATTCGGCATCCACCGTGCGATTGAACTGGTCCAGCCAGCGCTCGGTCTTCTTCTTGGCGGCATCATCGTCGAGCCGTGCCTTTTCAGGACCGCCCTGCACCAGCGAGATCAGCGCGCGGCCGAGACGGCGGCTCGCCTCGTTGGCTTCCCCTGCGCGCTTTTCGGCGACCGCGCCGATTCGGTCGAGCGGTGCTTCGTCATAGGCGCTGATCGTTTCCCAGCGGCTGATGGGCACGCTGCGGCGGTGCAGCCCCTCGGTCTTGCCTTGTCCGCGCACCAGCGCCGCCGCGACGATCGACAGGCCTGTGCGGTCGTCGGCGTCATGTGGTTCCGACAGCAGCGGGCGGACGATCTTCTTCGGGTCGAGCAGGTTGGCCATCTGGCGATAGCCGAACCCCGCGCCCGTCGGCGTATGGCTGGACGAACCGTCGGCCTTGATCGGCGCCCAGGGATCGCCGGTCATCCCCTTCAGTTCGGCCGCGGCGACCCGCGCGCATTTCGAACCCGCCGCCCGCGCCGTGATGGCGCCGTCACCCGCCCGCTCCAGCCGCACCCGGCGGCAAATCTCGACATAGAGTTCGTCGAGGTCGCCATAATTGAGCGACACGGTGCCGTCCCACGGCACGGTCCAGAGCAGCGGAATGCCGCCACGCCGTTCGGGGCGGGTGCGGGCATGTTCGACCAGCCGCAGCACATCGCGCCGGAACCCCGCCGCCGCGCCACCGCCGGGTCGCACGCCCAGGCTCATGCGGCTGGCGAAACCCCCATTCATCCGCGAGACGCCGTAATTCCCCGCGCCCAGAAACCCCTCGGTCATCTGCAGCGTCACCAGCGCGAACAGCCAGTCCTGCTCGCTCGCGCCGACCATGCGCTCCTGCTTCACATCGTGATTCTTCGCGGTGACGAGCATGTCGAGCGCGTCCGGCGTCGCCAGCCGGTTCTTATAGGCCGCCCGGTCGGTTGCCGCGACGGTGGGCGGTTGCAGCAGCGCCGGTTTCGACCAGTCCTCGACAACCAGCTCCCACGCCTCGCCATCCGGCCATTCCGGGGTCAGGCCGATCAGAAGGTCGCGCCATGCCGCCTCGCCATCGGGCAGCGTGTCCAGCCCGGCGCGGATCAGCGCCAGCGCGGCGACCTGTACGGCAAAGCTGTGCCAGGGTTCGCGCTGATGCGGGCGTAGTGCCGGAAAACTCCATGCTTTCCCACGCGCCAATGCTGTAAATGCCGCGAACAGGCTGCCACGGTGATCGCGGTTCTCGTCGTCGCGCCATTCGATCATGCGTCCACCCCCTGTTTGGCAAATAGACTTGGTTTCTTCACCATCGTCAATCCGGGATGGGCAAATGGGTCCGAATATTTTCGCACCGTTTCCGAAGATCATATCCGATCTGGATATTGCGGGTCCGCTACGCCTCGAACAACCCCGTCCCACCCGCCGACAGCGTCTGCGCAGTCAGCGCCCGGTCTAGATAGAGATTGCGCGCCTCGCAACTCGTCTCGGCGACTAGCAGGCAGCTGTGGCAGGCCGCGCCGCTCAGCGCGCGCTCGTCGGTATGGGCGTCGGGGTCATGCTCGGCGCAGATGGGGTCGCCGGAGCATAAGGCCAGCCGGTCCAGCGCCCGCTCGGCGATCGCGCCCAGCCGGGGCAGGACGGCGACCAGCCCGCCCAGCGTCCCCTGCGTGCCGGTCGAGGCGGTGTAGATCAGCAGGCCGAACCGCTCGCCCTCGTCATCGACGACGGCATAGAGCCGCTCCTTGAGCGCAGTGGCCGGATAGCCGCAGTCGAGCGCGATCTCGTTCATCAGGGCGTGGGAAAAACCGTGAATGGCATAATAGGTCACACGCGGCCATTGCAGCCGCGCGCCATAGAATTGCCCGGCGCGCCACCTATCCCATCCGCGATAAAGGATCTCGCCGCGCCGCTGCACCGCCGGGCGGGACAGCCAGTCGCGAATGACCTGCGGGTCGAAGCGCAGGAAGATGCCTTCGCCGCGATGCTCGACCGCGGGCAGCCATTCCAGCTCGGTGGCGAGCGCGGCGCCCTCGACCGCCAGATACAGTTCCTCCAGATCGCCATCGGTCGCGGTCGGGGCCGCCTCGAACCGGGTGAAGCCATAGAGGCAGGCGACCTCGCGCAGCCGGTGTACCGCCACGACGGAGTCGATGGGGGCGAGCCGGGGGCGTTCGCCGTCCCATTCGGCGCGGGTCAGGGTACGGGCGTGGAGCCGGGCATCGGGCGCGTCGATGCCGATCTGCGGCTGGCCGGAGGCGAGCAGATCGAACTCGGCGACCTTGGGGGCCTTGGCGAGCGACTGGTTGCCCGACAGGCGCAACTGGCCGATGCGGGTGACGATATCGGCGTCGCTCCACCCGGCCAGCGCGGCGCGAAGCGCGGGGTTGGAGCGGCGCGCGTTCGCCATCTCCGTCTCGCATGTCACCCAGTCGATCGCGTCCATATGGTCCTCGACCAGCCGCGACAGCTCGTCCTCGGCGGCGGGCAGCGAGATGACGGTCAGCACCTGCGGGAAATAGGCGTTGGTCGCGGTGCGGGTGAGGAAGCGCAGCTTCTCGCTGCACGCACCGGGCTCGGGCGTGCGCAGCCAGGGGCGCTGTCCCCGGCATCCGCCGAGCTGCCCGTTCGCCTGCGCATCGCGCAGCGACAGCGCCGCGCCGCAGCCGCAGACCACGCGGGTCGAGGCGGGATCGCCCGAGGTGCCGCGCTCCTCCAGCCAGAGCGGCTGGACGCAACGCCCCTCCATGCCGATATGGACCACCTGTGCCCAGTTGATGTCCTGCAAATGCCCCTTGCGACACCCCGCGACGAAGCGGATCGGCGTCACGGTCACGCGGCGGCCGTCCTCATTGACCAGCATGTTGCGTCCGCGCGGGTCCAGGTCGCGCCAGCGGACCAGGCGACGGCGGCGAACTTCGCCGACCTCCTCGGCTTCGCTGGAGACGAACCAGGCGGGGAAGATGCGTGCCTCGACACCAGGCGGCTCGTTCGCCGCGCCCGTGCTGTCGGCATCGGCGGGCGGCGTGCGCAGGGTCAGCCGGGCATCGTCGGCCAGCCGCCCGCTCGCGCGCATCAGTGTCTCCAGCACCGCCGTCGCGCGGGGTTCGTGGATCGGTTGCCAGCTGCCGCGTTCGCGCATGTGCCACAGGTCCAGCCCCCCGATCACGACCGAGCGGGTGGGCAGGTCGACCATCGCGCCGGGGCCGAAGGCGGTGATGAGCTGCGACTGGCGCAGCGTGATGGGCTTGGTCGTCATGCCATGTCTCCCGCGCCGCCGACCCGTTCGCCATCGGGGCCGCGCGGCTTGATCCGGACGCCGGGTTCGACGTCGCGCATGCTCCACCCGGCCTGGAAGCGGAGATGCTCCGGGGCGGGATCAAGCGGCGGGTGGAGCAGCCGGTGCGGCCGGTCGCCATAGGTGAAGCGGCCCCCGGCGGCGGTCTGTTCGGCGGCGATCTCGGTCCAGTCGTCCAGCAGCGCCTCGATCTGCGCAGCCAGTGTCTCGCGCACTTCCGGCGGCGCGCGCTCGACCAGATGCCGCACCACCGCAGCACGCGTCGCGGGCAGGTTCGCCAGCGCATCGACCGCGCTGGCCGGGGTGAGCGCGGGGTCGAGATGCCGGGCGATCGCCACCACGATCGCGGCCAGCGTGCGGTCCAGCGCGCGCGGCGACCAGGGGGTGACGCTGGTCGCCTCGACCGCGCGGTAGAAGGTGTCGTGGAAATGGCCGAACTGCTCGAAATGCATCCGGTCGCGCGGGCGGTGGACGTTCAGCACCACGACGACCAGACCGGGCCGCGCCGGGTTGCGGCCGACGCGGCTGGTCGCCTGGATATATTCGGCGGCCGTCTTGGGCTGTCCCTGCACCAGCATCAGGCCCAGCCGGTCGATGTCCAGCCCGACCGAGATCATGTTGGTCGCCAGCGCCACGTCCACGGGCTGGTCTTCCGCGCTGTCGAAATTGGCCTCCAGCCGCCGCTTGGCCGCCGCGACCTGATCGGTCGACACGCGCGAGGTGAGTTCGACCGGCTCGCCCAGCATGCGGTCGGCAAAGGGGCGGTCGGGGGGCTCCAGCCGTCGCCGCTGTGCGCCGTAACGGGCGAGCCGTGCGGCCACCTCGTCCTCGACGATCCGCCGCGCGCCGCCCAGTTCGCGCAGCGCGTTGAAATAGCAGAGCGCGGTGCGATAGGCGTCGGCTTCGTCGCCATCCTCGGCCATGGCCTGCGCCGCACCCAGCAGCGTCACCAGCGCCTGGAGGAAGACCAGCTTCGGCCCGCGCCCGGCCGCCGCCAGCCCGACATACCAGCGCGCCGGATCGGCCTCGCTCTCGGGCCTGGTCAGCGCGAAGAAGCTGTCGCGCCGGTCGAGGCCCGGTGGTGGGAAGATACAGGTCCGCTCGCGGTCGAACAGCGCGCGGATCTGGTCGCTCGCCCGGCGGACGGTGGCGGTGGAGGCGACGATCTTGGGCCGCACCCGCTGTCCGGCGATCTCGCGCGTGGCGAGCCGGTCGATCGCCGCCTCGTACAGCCCGGCGACGGTGCCGAGCGGGCCGGAGATCAGGTGCAACTCGTCCTGCACGACCAGATCGGGTGGGTCGAGCCTATGCCCGCCGTCCAACGCACGGCCCTGACCCGGCTCGGCCGCGCCGTAAAAGCCGGTCTCGTCGGCGCGATCGACATGACCAAAGAACGCGCCCGCTTGCCCGTTCCAGGGCAAAGCGGCGAACTTGTCGATCGTCGCGATCAGGAAAGCGGGCAGGCGGCGGTAAATGGCCTCGTCCACCGTCACCACCGGCAGCGCACGGTCGCCGGTGAAGGGGCAGGTGTCGCCGACGCAGCGCAGTTCGAGGTTGGTCGGCGCATCGGCATTGGGGACGCAGCCGAAACTTCTCGGTGTGAAGGCGGTGCCGCACCACGGACAGGCCTTGATGGGGGCGGGCGCGCGGCTATCGCGGCCACTGGTATAGGCACGCACCCGCTTGACGGCGGTTCCCTCGGTCCGGTCGCCCTTGCCGCCCAGCTTGTTGGGGCTGGCGTCGGAGCCGACCCATAGCCCGATCTCGATCGGCCAGTCGCCCAGGCGCGGACGGCCTGCCGCGTCGCGATAGTCGGGGCCGTCGCGCAGCAGCTCCAGCGCGCAGACCAGCCCGGCGGCGCGGCCCAGCTGGTCCAGCGTCAGCAGCCGCAGCGTATAGCGCATGATGACCGACACACCCGCGCCCAGCAGCCCGCTCGCCCCCAGCCGCCGCAGCGCGATGGTGAAGGCGGCGAGGCCCAGATAGGCCTCGGTCTTGCCGCCGCCGGTCGGGAAGAACAGCAGGTCGGCCATGTCGCGGTCGGGATGGCACTTGTCGGCCATGCCCGACAGGTTGAGCAGGATGAAGGCCAGCTGGAACGGTCGCCACGCAGGGGTCATGTCGGTCGGGCGGCGCGCGCGGGTGGCGTCGGCGACGGCGCGGTTGGCGATCTCGAAGGCGAGGCGGACCTGCGCATCCTCGGCCAGCAGCGCGATCCCGGCGGCGATGCGCTCGCGCGCTTCGTCCTGTGCGGCGATCAACGTGGCGGCGGTGCGGGCGCGCTGGCTGGCGCTGGCCAGATCGGGCGCGGTGGCGGCCGCTCGCTGGCCGTCCGCCCATTCGTGATAGCCCGTGACCAGCGGAGCGAGCGCGGCCTGCAACGCCTGTCCGTCCTCGCGCGCCAATGCCGCCAGCGCGTCCATGCCGAAGACGACGCCCGGCACGGCGGCCGCCACGGTCCGCTCGACGGCGGCGCGGGGCAGGTGCGTGGTGTGGACGCAGCGGACGCAGCCGTCCGCATCCGCGACATGCGCCGCCGCGCAGCCCAGACCGGCGGCATAGGCGGCGCTGTCCCGATAGTGCAGATCGGCCAGCTGGTCGTCCCAGTCTTCGCGCGCGATGCGCGACAAATCGTGTTGCGCGACGAATCCGGCTTCGCAACGCAGCGACAGCCGGACCTGAAAGGCATAGGCGAGATCGCGGTAACGCGAGGCCGGTTCGAGCCGCTTGTTGACCAAAAAGACGGTGACGACCTGCACCATGCGCCGCGACCCATCGGCCAGATGCAGCGCGAAGGGCCGCGCACGGATCGCCAGTTCCAGCGCGCCGCCGGGCCGCGCGGTGGCGGCGGTGCCGGGCAGGGGATGATACGCCACCCCTTCATCCTCGCGCGGTATGGTCAGGGTGACGCGATGCTCGCGCGCCACCCGCCGCCAGCCGATGGGCGTATGGCCGGGCTCGCCGCCGCTCTCCAGCATGTCGGGCGGCAAAGGCGGCTCGGGCACATAATCGCCCCAGTCGAGCGCGACCTCCAGCGCCCGGACCCGGGGATCGACCATGGTCGACAGCCCGATTGAACTGGGCAGGAAGCGTCGCCGCGCAGCCGGGGCCTCGGGTTCGTCATGATCCCCGGCGGCGCCGCCTGCGCCGAACGCCTCAACATCCGATAACAGGCCGTCGACCTCGTCCCATTCGGCGTCGGCGGCAGGTTCCTGGGTTAGCTCGCCCGATGGCGCGATGAAGCCCGCCAGATACCAGCGCGACGGGTTCTCCCCCGCAGGAAGCCGTTCGGCAAGCAGGTCATGGTCGTCCGCCTCGCTGGGGCCGATCAGGTTGCGGCGCAGCCGCCGCACCATCTCCGCGCGTACTCCGTCCGCGTTCACAGCATCCGCTCCATCCTGACCCGTTCCTCGTTGAGCTTGAGCAGGCGCGCCAGCACCGCGTCGCGGAACGGCGCGGGCCAGAAGAGGCGGCCCTGATAGCGGTGATCGTCCTCGCTCTCGGCATCGAGGAAGACCGGCGCAGCCTCGGCGGCGAGATCGTCCCAGCCGTAAGCGGCGAGAACCGCCCGATCCATCGCATGGTGCAGGTCGCGCAACGTCGCGATGTCCCCTTGCGTGTCGGTCGCGCGGTGGAAGCGGTTATAGGTCGGCGTCATCCCCTGATCGCGCGCGATCATCAGCGCAGCGCGGTGGTCGTGATAGGCCTGACCCGCCGCTTCGAGGTCGGGGGATTCGGCGTAACCGGGGGGCAGGGGGAAGGTCTCGAAACAGTCCGAGGGGGTGTAGCGGAGGCGGTCTTCGAGCGTGGAAGCGAAGAAGCGCGTCCAGACTTCGTGGACGCGCGATTGCAGCACGGCGAAGGCGGAGAAAGACGAAAGGGTCAAAACTGCCAGTGTGTTGGCAAAGATGCCGCTGTTTGGAACACGAGCAAGCGTCCAATGTGGTGTAGCTGCACAACTCGTTACGAGCACATGCAACTTGCCCTTAACCGCTGTATAAAGACCGGGCCGGGCCTCTTCGAAAAGCCACCAGTTATCGCGAGTACGAGGGCGCGAAACGGTGTCGCGATACGGCTTTACCACGTTACGAACGATGCTCATCGCTCCGGGAAAGCGTTGGTCTGCGTCGTCCAACGTAAGTCCTGTGAAGTCTATCGCGTATCGGAAGTGACGATGTGCAGGATCGTTATAGACTTCCTCACCACCCAGAAATGAGCGTATCACAGTGTGTGAAGCCGGTTCGCTGGCGAGAAGTGCGTGCATCGCAGCGATAGTGTTGCGAATGCTGGCAGGCTTATCATCTCGAAAAACAAAGCCGGATCCGTAGACCTTCGTACCTTCGAACGCCTTCCCCGCATTTTCCCGCAAGGCCGCTGGCGAGCCGTCGAGGTCTCCCTCCATCAGATAGGCCGAGATGCGCCGCACCGGCCGGTCATCCAGCACCGGCGTCTCGACCGACACGCCCTTCGCCACGAACACCTGCGCGACGACGACCGCCGCTTCGCCTTCCCAGCGATAACGGCTGACCGCGCGGAAGATGGTGCCGCCCTCGGCCAATATCCGCGCCAGCCCGGTTTCGCGCGTGTCGCCCTGTCGGATCGTGTTCGTCGCGATCAGACCGAACGCGCCGCCCCGCCGTAGCAACCCATAGGCGCGGCGAAAGAAGTGCGCGGCCAGGTCGGCATTGCCGTGCGCGCCGGGGTGGAGCGTCTTCAGCCAGTCGGGATAGGCCGCCGCATGACCCGCCGCGATGGTATTCTTGCCCGCGAAGGGCGGGTTGCCGACAATGGCGTCAAAACCGGGATCGGGACGGTTGAAGACATCCTCGAACTCCAGCTCCCAGTGAAAGGGCGTGACGTCGATCGGCGGGCGGCGCAATTCGTCGCGACAGGCTTGCAGCCGTGCCCAGTTCGCCGGGCTGGGGGACAGCACGCATTGCTGTACCTCGGCCAGTCGCGCGGTGCGTTCGCGTGCCTTGGCGCCGGTGAAATAGGACCAGAGGATGCCGTCCGCGACCAGCTGCGCACGTTCCAGCGCCAGCGTCGCGGCGCGGTGACGCTGTTCCTGCACGGCATAGGGCGCGATCTCCGCCTCGACGCGCATCAGGCGGCGCAGCTGGGCGGCGGCGTCGATGCCTTCGCGCACGATCGCCTCGACAAAGCCCTGCTGCCCCGACACCTTGTCCCAGGTGACGGCGATGATGTTGGGATTGGGCAGCCCGACCAGGCTGTCGCCGCAGCGAAGCACCGCGTCGAGAAAGGTGAACTCATGCGCGCTCGCCAGCGTCTCCAGCCAGAGCGACAGCTTGGCAAGGTCGATGGCCAGCGGATTGCGGTCGACGCCGCGCAGGCAGTGCTGCGCCACCAGCCTTTTGGCGTGGAGCAGGTCATCCTCGTCGGCGGGGATGGTCGGGCGCTGGTCGGGCCAGCGCGTCCAGGCGGCGACCAGCCGCTCGCCGAGCTGGCGACACGCCTCCACCAGGAACGCGCCCGATCCGGCGGCGGGGTCGCAGACCTTCAGGTCGAGCACCTGGCCCGGCCCCGCATCCGGGCCGATTCGCGCGAAGGCGGGGGCCAGCGCATGAGCCACGATCGGGCGGGTCAGGCTGGCCGGGGTGTAATGGCTGCCGGTGCGTCGCCGCTCGTCGGTCGGTTGCAGGATCGGGGTGCCCGCCGCCACCGGTCCACGCGGGGCGGCGCGGGCGTCCGCCACGGGCGCGAGCGCGGCGGCCAGCGCAGTGGCGTCGCCCGCCTCCCGCAGGCTCCGCGACACGGCGGCGGGCCAGGCGGCACGGCCGGTCCAGAGCTTCAGGGTGCGTTCGCGCTCCGATGGCCTGGCTGCGGCCAGCGCCTCCAGATCGACCCAGACCGGCACCCTGTTGCCCTTGCCCGCGCGCACCGCCAGCATCAGGCTGGGCGCACATTGGACGGTGAAGCCCATCACCGCCTCGTACACCGATCCGATCTGCTCGACGCTGAGCGCGCGGTACGCGACCCGCTCGCCCTTCAGCATCAACAGGCTGTCCAGCATGCGCAGGATATAGCCGTCGCCGACCGGCAGCACCTGTTCGGGCGCATCGGGTGTGTCGCGACCCAGCAGGAAGGGAAAGGCCGCCTCGCGGAACAACTGGCCGCCGCGCGCCTGCATGAAGCCGGACGGGTGACCGCGATCGACCAGCCGGAACAGCGCGAGCAACCGGCCCCAGGCGCCGCGCCGCTCGTCCATCGTGTCGGGGTAGAGCGCAGCATCGTCGCGCAGCCGCAGGTGAAGCCCGCCCAGCGCATAGCCCTGTTCGTACAACGCCGCCGCCATGCCGCCGGGCGCGGACGGCATCAGCCCGCGATCCTCGGCATAGAGGATGAAGACCAGCCGCAGCAGCACGGTCAGCAGCCCCTTGTAGAGCTGGTCCGGGTCACCGTCCGCCAGCGCCCGGATGCGCGGACCATCGGCGGCGTCCAGTCCGCGCAGCATTTCGTGCAGGCCCGCCAGCACCTGCCCGGCCAACCGGCTGGACACCTCTGCCTGCGCCGCGCGGCTTTCGGCGAGGATCGCAGGGAGCCGGTGCGAGGGCGGTCCGCTGAACAGGGCATGGGCGTCGAGCAGCAGCTTCAATCCGGCCAGCATCGGGCGGCCGGACACGTCGCCCAGGCGCGCGAGCGGCCAGCTGATATGGCCCGACGCCTCGCCGCGCGGTACGACGACCAGCCGCAGCACGGGTTCGGTGGCGGGACCGTCCTTGCGACCCGTCTCGCATGCCCCGACGATCACCCCGGCCCCGACGCCGGTTTCGCGGAGCAGCCGCTCGAACCGCTGCTGCGCGGTCGCTTCCCAACCGGGCAGGGTGCCGCGTTTGTCGAGGATCAGCTCGGGCGTCTCGATCCGCACCAGCAACTGGATCGTGCCGTCGGGCGCGGCGATCGCGCCATGCGGCTCCAGCAGCGTATCCTGCTCGGGAAAGGCGATGCGCAAGGCATCGGGAAGGGTTTCGTCCCGCAGCACCCGATTGGCGGGCCAGCCCAGGATGGTGTGGAAGAAGGACCAGGGATCGTCGGCGAACCCCGCCACCGCGCGGGTGACGGCTTCGCCGTCCGCCGGCCCCTGCGGGCTGGGCCACAGCCCGATCCGGGCGAGGGCGGCGGGCGCGACGACCAGGCCGACCGGCTGGAGATAGCCGATCCAGTCATGCCGACCGCCGGGAATGGGGCCGCTCATGCCACGGGCCAGAGATAGACGAGGCCGATCGGCTCCAGCCGCGTGGCATGGATGCGCGCTCCGGCGCGCAGCCGTTCGGGTTCGCGCACCAGTTCGTCGTCCAGCCGGGTGGCGGCGCGGTCCCAGGATCGGCGGTCGGCGGCGCGCTGCCGCGCCTCCATGGGGTCGAGCAGGAGGGAGAGCTGGCCGTCATCCTGGCCGCGTTCGCGCAGGATGCGCGCGATACGCTGGCGCAGCAGCGTCTCCAGCCCCCGTGCCTCGGATTCGGCACGACGGGTCAGTTCGCCCGCGACTTTCTCGGCTCGTGCCGCCGCGCGTGCCTCCAGTACGGGGCGCAGCTCGGTCACGTCACGCATCGCATGGGCGGTCGTGTGGGCGGCGACGGCGGGTTCGGCGTCGCTGGCATGGCGCAGCGCCTCGATCAGTTCCTCCAGCACCCGCGCTTCGGCCTCGCGCCCCTCGGCCAGCGCACGAAGCTCGCCGGTGTCGCGCCAGTCGGCGGCGACGCTCAGCACCTCCTCATGCAGCCGCGCGGCCTGCTCGCCATAGAGCGCCAGTCGCCCGAGCAGCACGACGCGCGGGGAGGGCGTCGCGGCGGTGCGGATGACGCAGGCGCGCTCCAGCCCCTGTCGGAAGCCCGCCGACAGGAAGCGCCCGAGCAGGCGGCGGACCAGACGGTGCTCCAGATGCAGCTGCACCACATCGCCCGCATCGCGCCCGTCGGGCAAGATGGCGGGGGCGAAGCTGATCCGGCGGACATCGGCATCGGGGCTGGCCCGCCATTCGCCGGGGCGCTCGCCGGGACGAATGGGACGCGCGCGCAATTCGTCGAGCAAAGGCTGCCAGCTGGGATCACCCGCCAGTGTCGCTTGATCCAGCGCGAAGACCGGCGTTTCGCCGACCGCTGCCGGGCGCTCCCATGCCCCGCCCGCGCGGGTGAGCGCGAGGCCGACCACCGACTGCAACTCGCCCGGATCGACGCCGACACGGGCGCGCGCCGTCTCCAGCGCCTTGCTCAGGTCGGCCTGTTCGCGCTTCAGGCGGGCCAGCCGTGCCTCGGCCCCGTCGTCCAGATCGCGCACCGCCGCGCGGACGCGTTCATCGGCTTCCTCGTCGTCGATCCGCGCGGCGAGGTCGCGCGCGGCGGCGCGGTCGATGCCGCCGCCCAGCCGGTCGGCGATCCGCGCGCTCAGTACCTGCCCCGCCGAGCCGAGCTGGCGGCGGATCAGTTCGGTCTTGCGGACCAGCGCGTCGAGGACCACGTCCTCGGGTCGCTGCGCATAGACGAAATAGCGGCAGGTGACGGTCGGGCTGGGTTGCAGCTTGCGGTCGATCCGCCCGTTGCGCTGCTCCAGCCGCGAAGGGTTCCAGGGCAGGTCGACATGGATCAGATCATGGCATTGCGCCTGAAGATTGATCCCCTCGCGCGCGGCATCGGTGCAGATCAGGATGCGCAAGGGATCGGCGGGATCGTTGAACGCCCGCTTGATCGCCTCGCGCCGCTCGGTCGAGGTGATGCCGGTGAAGCTGTCGATCCGCCGCGCCTCGTGCGCGTCGTCCGGGTCGAGCAGCACCGCGAGCTGGCGCTGGAGCCAGCGGCGCGTGTCCTCATATTCGGTGAACAGGATCAGCCGCCGTTCACGCCAATTGCCTCCTGCGTCGAGCAGGTTCGTGCGAGCCCAGTCGAGGATCCAGTTTACCCGCGCATCGGGCCGGGTGCGGGCGGCGTCCGCGATGGCCAGCATCGCGGCGGCGGCATGGCGTTCCTCCGCCAGCTGATCGCGCGAAGCCCCCGCCGCACCGGTCGCGGCCTGTCGTTCGGCCTCCGCCTCGACCGCGCGGTCGAGCAGGGCCAGCGCGGCATCCTCATCCTCCGCCCGATCAGGCGCTTCGACTTCGACAGGAGCCACCTCGCGCACGGTCCCGGCGATGGCGCGGTCCAGCCCAGCGATGTGGACGCGCAGGGTGCGGGCAAAGGCCGGGATGGAGGATAGCAGCCGTTGTTGCAGCCCGACCATCGCCAGCCGCGCCCGCGCCGCCTGCGCCCCCGCCAGCCCGCCGATCCGCCGCTCGCGCAACCGGCGATAGTCCGCGAGCATCGCCGCCAGTGTCAGTTCGGGAGCATCCTCCGGCAGCCCATCGAGGATCACCGGCTCGACGATCCGTTCGGGAAAGGCCTCGCCCAGCGCGCGCAGGTCGCTTTTCAGGCGACGGACCATCACCGGCTCCAGATCGGCGGGACGGACGGTGACACCCCGCGTGAAACGTTGCGGGTCGAGCAGTTCGAGCAAGGTCGCAAAGCTGTTCGGGTGGCCGTTATGCGGCGTCGCCGACAGGAACAGGCGGTGCTCGAACCGGTCCGACAGGTCGCGCAAGGATCGGGTGAACTGGCTCTCGATCGCATAGCGGCCACCGCCTGCCGGGGCGGCGTGATGCGCCTCGTCCAGGATCAGCAGCGAGCGCGCGCGAAAATCCTCCAGCACGTCGCGAAGCCCCGCGACATAGGCTTCCTCGCCCAGCAGCCGGTGCGACAGGATGAAACGCGATCCCGCCGCCCAGGGGTTCGCGCCGTATCCGCGCCGCCGCCGCAGTTCCTCCAGATGGCGGGCATCGACGATCTCGAAGCCCAGGCCGAACTTGCCCTGCAACTCGTCGCGCCACTGGCCGGTCATCGCAGGCGGCGCGATGACGACGGTATAGTCGACCCGGCGGCGCAGCAGCAGCTCGCGCAGGACCAGCCCCGCCTCGACCGTCTTGCCCAGCCCGACATCGTCGGCGATCAGCAGGTTGACGCGCGGCAGGCGCAGGGCCTTGCGCAGCGGCAGGAGCTGATAGGGATCGAGCCGTATCCCTGCACGGAACGGGGCCTGGAACAGGTCGCGCTCGGCCGCGGTCGCGGTGCGCCAGCGAACCGTGCGCAGATAGGCCGAGAAGGTCGCGGCATCGCCGCCTTGCGTGCCCAGCGAGGCCCATGCTTCCTCGTCATGCAGCCGCGCATCGACCTCTGCGCTCCACAGCACCTGTGCATCCTCGCCGCTGGCATCGTCGTCGATACAGGCGAGCCGATGGCCAGACAGCGGCCCGTCCGGCTGCGCCTCGACCATCCACAGCCGTCCGCGCAGCGACACGAACTGGCCGACCCCCGGCCCGGTTGCGCGGGGCAATGACGTGGTAAAACCGGCCGTGTCGGACATAGGCTTTGTGAAATCCTCCCGCTCGTCAGGATGCGGGGCGGGGCACACATCGCCAATGACAGCAGGCCCCGAAACGGATGCACTATTCACGGGGGCAAGGATTGCGTCGGATCTTCTGGTCGCTAGTCTTCCGCGCGGGCGTGCGGCGCGTCGGGGAGAAGGCGATGAACGGTGCGGAGACTTGGGCGAAACTGGCCCGTCATGACGACGGCACGCTGGCCGCCATATTGCCGCTGCTCGATCACTGCCTCGACGTTGGCGCAGCTTTGGATGCAATTCTGCCCGTCTGGCGGCCAAGTCTGGAAGAAGCGGCGGGGCGACCGTTGACGGCGCAGGACGTCGCCCGGCTGATCGTGCTGGCGGCGCTGCACGATATGGGCAAGGCCAATCGCGGTTTTCAGGCGCGGATCGATCCCGCGGTCAGGCAGGTGGTCGGTCATACCGGCCCGGTCGCCGCCGTGTTGCGCCATTCGACATTGCGGCAGGGGCCGGCCGCCAGGGCGCTGATGGAGATCATTCTGGGCTGGGGCGCGGAGCAGCATCTCGCCGCCGTCATGGCGCATCACGGCAGGCCGCTCGCCGAATTCCACCGGGATGCGGGCAAGAATACCGATTGCTGGACCCGGCATGTCGGCCACTGGCAACCGCAGGGGAATGATGACCCCGCCATGGCGGTCGTCCGCCTGATCGATGCCCTGCGCGCTCGCTGGCCGCTCGCCTGGGAAGCGGGTGCGAAACTGCCCGATGCTCCGTGCTTCGTGGCGTTGTTCGCCGGGCTGGTGACGCTGGCCGACTGGTTGGGTTCGGATACGAAGCGCTTCCCCGTCGCGGAGCCGCATGGTGCAGACCGCGATGCATGGCGCGACGTACAGGCGCCAGAGGCGGCGGCGGCACGCGGCTTTACGCCGCTCGACACGCCGTCCGCCGGGTTCGAGGCGCTGTTCGGCAACACGCCCTATGCTTTCCAGACGGAGGCGGCCGCCGCCGATCTGGGGCCGGTCGCGTTGATCGAGGCGGAGACCGGATCGGGCAAGACCGAGGCGGCGCTATGGCGCTGGGTCGAGATGCGGCGTCGCGGCGAGGTCGATGGCCTGTTCTTCGCGCTGCCGACACGCTCGGCGGCGGTGCAGCTTCATGCGCGGGTCAACATGGCGATCAAGACCCTCTGGGGCGAGGGGGCACCGCCCGCCGTGCTGGCGGTGCCCGGTTATCTGCAGGCAGGCGATGCGCAGGGACAGGCGCTGCCCGGCTATGAGGTACGCTGGGACGGCGGTGAGCCGGGCGGCGCGGAGGACGCACGCTGGGCGGCGGAGCGGGCCAATCGCTTCCTCGCGGCGCGGGTGGCGGTCGGAACGATCGATCAGGCACTGCTCGCCGCGCTGCCGGTCAAGCACGCGCTGTTCCGTGCATCGGCCCTGGCGCGCAGCCTGCTGGTCGTGGACGAGGTTCATGCCTCGGACGCCTATATGACCGGTCTGCTCGAACGGTTGCTGGACCAGCATGTCGCGGTCGGCGGCCGTGCGCTGCTGCTGTCGGCGACGCTGGGCGCGGCGGCGCGGGCGCGATTGCTGAAGACGCCGGTCGCCTCGCTCGCCGAGGCGGAGGCTCTGCCCTATCCCGCGCTGTCGGGCATCGGATCATCGCCACGCCCGGCGATGGCGTCGGGCGCGGTGCAGAAGCATGTCCGTATCGAGACGGCGGGGCTGATCGCCGATCCCGATGCAATCGCCCGGTGCGCGGTGGCGGCGGCGCAGGGCGGGGCGGCGGTGCTGGTGGTGCGCAACAGCGTGGCCGGGGCGGTGGCCGTGGCGCAGGCGGTGGCCGCGCTCGCCCCCGATCTCGCCTTTCGGGTGGAGGGCGTGGCGACGCTGCATCATGGCCGCTTCGCCGCGACCGATCGGCGATTGCTCGACAGGGCGGTCGAGGATGCGTTCGGCAAGCGGCGGAGCGCCGGCGGCCGGATATTGGTCGGCACCCAGACGCTGGAACAGTCGCTGGATATCGATGCGGATTTCCTCATCACCGATCTGGCGCCGATGGACGTGCTGCTCCAGCGGATCGGGCGGCTGCATCGCCATGCCCGTGACGACCGGGGGGCGTTCGGGCAGGCGCGCGTGCTGGTCCTGCGACCCGAGGAGCGCGACCTGACCCCGTGGCTGGATGCGAGGCGGCGCGAGCGGCACGGGTTGGGCAATGTCTATCCGAACCTGCTGCATCTGGAGGCGACGCTGCGTCTGCTGGAAGGACGTCCCGATATCGCCATTCCTCGCGACAACCGCCTGCTGGTCGAACGCGCGCTGCACCCGCACGCGCTGGCGGTGATCCAGCAAGAGGGCGGGGCGGCGTGGATCAACCACGGCAACACGCTGGCGGGCGGTGTCGTTGCGGACGGCAATCGCGCCAGCGCCGTGGCGCTGGACCTGTCGCGGCGTTTTGACGAGCTGGTCTTTCCCGATGACATGACGGACGTCACCACCCGGCTGGGCGCGCGTGACCTGCTGCTTGATCTGGACGCGCCCTTGTCCGGGCCGTTCGGGCAAGAGACTACGCGGATCGCCCTGCCCGGCTGGATGGTCGGGAAGGCATCCCCCGGCGCGCCGGTCGAGCGGCTGGACGACCACCGCTTCCGCTTCGCCGGGCGGGACTATCTCTACGACCAATGGGGCCTGCGCCCGGAAGCCTAGACGGCAGGCGCATTCGAAAGGTTATCGAGCCAATCGGCGGCACCGTCGATATCGTCCGAGCAAGCCGCTGGACCGGAAGCCCGGCACGCTGACCGCGACCGCCGGTTACGACTATAAGTACCGCTCGAACCGGGGCAATTTCCGCGGCTCGGCGCGGTATAGCTGGCATAATGACGGCGACACCTTCGCGGTACCGGGCTCGGTCAATTGCGACCAAGGAGAATCTCGCTCGCGCCGGTGTCGCCGTGTACGGTTACCTGACCGGCAGCCGGTTCACCACGACCGATGGCGCCGGGCAGACTGTCCCGCAGAACCGCAATGCGACGATCGACGATCTGAAGACCGCCCGCCCGCCCGCGTTCCTGGCGCATGGATATTTCCAGCAGATGCGCCAGCGGCTGGGCTTCACCGGCACGATGCAGTCCAGGCCGAGCGACAATTTCACGCTGACCGCCAACGCCATAGTGATCCGCGGCAATTACGAGAATTTCAGCGATTCCGAACATAGCTATGACATGCGTGGATCGCAGCGGACCGCCGCGACGATCGGCAACGGCCTGATCGCCTGGGCGACCTTTGCCGCGACCAATTTCGGCCCGTCGGCGGAATGGTATTTCGCCGACGCCAGCTATCTGTCGTGCAACGCCTGCAATATCGTGCCCTATTCGAGTCCGGTCCGTCCCAGGCGCGGCTGAGCCACCATTACCACTCGGAATATTTCGATGACTTCGGGCGTCTCCAGTCGTCGAACTTCACCGATTCCCATCGGCAGCTCGACTTCTCGGCCTCGTACAACAGCAACGGCCATTTCCGCGTGACGGCCCATGCATCGAACCTGCCGGACGAGACCTATGACCAGTATGGCAGCATGCCATCGGCTCGGGCAGCGATGCCGGGGCCTTTTGTCTTTGCGGTCCCGGTCCGTCGCGCCATAAGACCAAAGTGAAACCACGGAGCCGAGCGTGACCCGCAAACCGTCCTTTCCGATCCCCATGCCCCGGATCGCGGCATGATCGCCGTCATGGCCGCACTGGCGGCATCCTGTGCGACGGCCGGGGCAGGGGGTGAGGTCGCGGCGGATGTGCTGAACCGCCGGATTTCCGAGCGGGTCGCACGATGCGGCGACGTCCGGGTGCTGATCGCGCCGCGAGGGGCGGTGGCGGCGGCGCTTCCCATTGCGCTGCGGAGCCGGTGGCGGGCGCCCGCGAAGCTCGGTCGCGAGGGTTTTGCGATCCGGCGGACAGGGCCGGTGACGGTCGTGACCGCCGAAGACACGAGGGGGCTGGTCTATGGCGCCGGCTGGGTGCTGCGCCATCTCGACATTGCGGGCGGGACCGCGCGGCTGACGGTGAGGGGGCCGGTCGACGAGCGGCCTGCTCATGCCACGCGGCTGACCCAGATCGGCTATCGCCCCAAGAACAACAGCTATGATGCCTGGACACTGCCGATGTTTCAGCGGCGGATCGAGGATTTTGCGCTCTGGGGGGCCAGCGGTGTGCAGATCATCGCGCCGGTGTCCGACGATGATGCGACCGGGCCGCTCTTCCCCGCCCCGCCGCGCGAGACGCTGGCGGGAATTTCCGCGATCACCCACCGGCTGGGACTGGACGTCGCGCTCTATTATCCCGAGCTGGGCGATTACGAAAAGCCCGGCGCAGTGGCCGCGGAGGTCGCGGCATTCCGGCGGACATTGGCCGATCTGCCTTATGTCGATGCACTCTATGTGCCCGGCGGCGATCCGGGGCATACGCCGCCCGCGCGGCTGTTTCCGCTCGTGGCGCAACAGGCGGCATTGCTGCGGGCTCGCCATTCCAGGGCACCCGTCTATATCTCATCGCAAGGGTTCGACGCGGCGGGATTCGCGGCATTCTACCAGGAACTGGACAAACAACCCGACTGGCTGACCGGCGTCTTCGTCGGTCCGCAGACCCGCGATCCGCTGTCGGTCGAGCGGGCACGGATACCGGCGCGCTATCCTTTGATCCTCTATCCCGACATCGCGCACACCATGCATGCGCAGTTTCCGGTGCCGCGCTGGTGGCCCGAATTCGCGCTGACCGAGGGGCGAGAGCCGATCAATCCGCGCCCCGACGCCTATGCCCATATCTTTGCCCGCTTCGCACCCCTGACCGCCGGGTTCATCACCTATTCCGAGGGGGTGAACGACGACTTCAACCAGTTCCTCTGGTTTCGCCTGGGTTGGGACCCGAAGACCGACACCCGCGCCTTTGCCAAAGACTATGCGCGGGTCTTCATCGGCGATGACCGGGCGGCGGCGCTTCCGGCGGCGCTGGAGGCGAATTGGGTCGGCGACCCTGCCACCAACCCCGCGATCAACGCCACGCTGCGCCTCGCCAATCAGGTCCGGCCCGCCGCCTTCGCCGACTGGCGGATCGACGCGCTGCGCTATCGTGCGGTGTATGATGCGCTGGTCCGCCGTCGCACCATCGCGGCCCGTTCGCGACGAGCGGCGGCCCTGGCCGCGCCCGATCCCGAACGCGCGCGCGCCGTCCTGGCGACCGATGACGGGCCGGAGGTCGCCGCGTTGCGCGATCGGCTGGACACGCTGGCCGAACGGCTGTGGCAGGCGGCGCGGCTGCAACTCAGCGTCAAGCGCTACGGCGCGTCGAATATCGAGCGGGGCGCCAATCTCGACCGCGCCGGTGTCGACCTGACCGGGCGCGCCTGGATCGAGGCGCGGATGGGCAGGGGCTGGCCGATCCCCGACCGCAGCCGCCGGGCGGAGGGCGCGCTGTATGACGATCTGGGCCGCCCGGATGCCGAGCCGCATCTGGTGCGCGGGGCCGGTTTCGAAGCCGATCCGCAATTCTTCACCACCGCCATCGACGGCATCGCCGACCGGACCCCGGCGGACGGCTGGTGGCCAGGCGAGCTAGACTATGCCGAGACGCTCTATGACAGCCCGCTGCGGCTGCATTATGAAGGGCTCGACCCGCGTCGGGGCTACAGCCTGACGATCACCTATGCGGGCGAGGACTATACCTTGCCGATGCGGCTGGTCGCGAACGGTAGCATCCTATTGCAGGAGCATTTCATCCGCACCGCCAACCCCAGCCAGGTCACGGTCGCCATCCCACGCGAGGCGACGGCCGGCGGCACGCTGGACCTGGCCTGGACCCGCCCGCCGGGCATGGGCGGCAGCGGGCGCGGCAAGCAGGTGGCGGAGACCTGGCTGATCCCCGACGGACGTTAGCGCGTCACCTGCCGGACGAAGGCGGCGACATCGGCCACTACCGGCGCGCGGCCGCGAAAGGGGCGGGCGACCGACAGGATCATGCCGATATGGCCGAGTTTGGGATAGGCGCGCAGCGTTGCCGGCACGCCACCTGCCCGCAGCCCGGCGGCCAGCGCCTCGCTGTTGCGCGGCAGGACCGTCGTGTCCTCGCCGCCGACCAGCAGCAGCGCGGGGGGATCACCCGCCCCGGCCCAGCGAACCGGCTGGGTCTCCTCGGGGTGCGGCCAGCCGCCGAAGGCCGCCCGGCTGACATCCATGTCGAAGGGTGCGAAATCATAGGGACCGGCCAGCCCCACCAGCCCGCGCACCGCCTGTCGGTCACGGCCCAGCCAGCGATCGTCGACGGCCAGCATCGCGGCGATATAGGCCCCCGCCGAATGCCCCATCAGCACCAGCCTGGCGGGATCGCCACCGAATTCGGCGATATGCCCCTTCGTCCAGCGCACCGCCGCCGCGCCGTCCTCGACAAAGGCCGGATAGCGGATGGCGGGGACCAGCCGGTAATCCGGGATCACCACGACAAAGCCCTGCGCCGCCAGCGCCCGCCCGACAAAGGCATAGCCGCTGCGCGTCCCGCTGTTCCAGCTGCCGCCATAGAAAAAGACGACCACCGGCCGTTCGCCCGCTCCGGCGGTGCGCGGGGCATAGATGTCGAGCCGCTGACGAGGATCGGAACCATAGGACAGCGCCTCGGCCACGCGCCTGCCGCCGCCATCCTTGGGCACCAGGGTGTCGAAGGTCGCCAGCGGCGAACAGGCCGTGATGAGCAGCGACAGCGAGGCGGGGAGCGTACGGGCGATCCGGTGGAACAACGTCATGCCCCTTCCATGCCCAAAGCCTGTGCCCGCCACCAGAGCGCGCACGGTCCGATATGACAAAAGCGATGCCCGGCTCCGCGATCCGGCCGATCCTGCGACTGTCCAGAAAAAAGTCATGTCACTTCAAGGGGCTGAAATACGGAGATTGACGAAAGCGTAAAAAGGCGGTCAGGGCGCAGGCGGGGAAAGCGGCGGGAGCGGGGGCGCTCTGTGGGATTGGCCGTCTTGTTTCCGTCACATTATTGCGGTTGGGGACGGGTCGGCATGAAGGCCGCAAAGCGGGTTTGGGACGTCAGGGCGTGGGGCCTTTTTTGGCTGCTGCTCCTGGCCGCGATGACGCCGGGTACGGTCTCCGCCAGGGCGGTCGATCTGTATCCGACCGTGTGCAGCGCCGCGCTGCCGGATAGCGCCACCGATGCCGGGATCGTCGAGGCATCCTATCGTTGCGGCGCACAGGCACCGACGCGGGGCGCGGACTGGCTGTGGTTGCGGCTGGATACGTCCCGATTGGGCAGCTTGCCCCCCGGCTGGGATCTGTTGATCGACCAGACGCGGTTCGACCGGATCGCCCTGATGGTCGTCGCGCGCGACGATATCGTTCGGCGTTCGCGGTCCTATGCCGATTTGCGGGACCATTGGACACCCGGCGGGCTGCTGAAATTCGTGGTTCCGACGCCGGGCCGCGACGTTCGGGGGCTGTATATCGGTTTCCGGCGGATCGACGACCTGTCGCTGATGCGCAAGGTCGTGGCCCGACCGGGCAGTGTCATGAACGGCGCGGATGTCGGCTGGCTGGTGTTGAGCGGCCTTTTTGCGGGCACGCTGCTGTCGGCCTTTCTCTACAATCTGGTGATCCATGCCGGGCGGCGTCCGGCCTTTCAGCGCTGGTATCTGCTCTGGGTGGCGGTCGCGCTGGTCTATGGCGTGATCTGGACCAACACGGCGGCGCTGGTCGTGCCATGGCTGGTCGGGCCGATCGCGGTGCGCATCTCGTTCGTGCTGGTCGGCCTGATGGTGGCGGCGGGCAACATGTTCTTCTTCTCGGTCATCGAAGAGGGGGTGATGCCGCGCGGCCTGATCCGGGCAGGACGCTGGGTGGCGATCGGGGGAGCATCGCTGGGCGTGCTGGCGGCTGCCGATACGTGGCTCCCGCCGGTCCTGACCGACCGACTGCTCAATTATACCATTGCCGCGACCTCGGTGCTGATCGCGACGTCCTGCGCGGTGGCCGCGCGGCGGGGCAGCCGCGTCATCTGGTTCTACATGATCGGATGGAGCCCGGTGATCATCCTGTTCACCCTGCGACTGGCGCGCAACCTGGGCCTGATGCGGCAGAATGACGCGGTGGACATGGCGACCTTCCTGGCGCTGGCGTTCGAGGCGCTGGTCCTCTCGCTCGCGATCGCCGACCGTTTCCGCCGCATCCGCCTCGAACTCGACGAGGCGCGGCAACGTCGCGAGATCGACATGGCCGAGACCAAGACGCTGCGGCTGGCCGCGCACACCGACTTCCTGACCGGCCTGGGCAACCGCGCCGCCTTTCAACAGCAGGCCAATACCCTGATAAAGGCGTCCATTCCGTTCAGCCTGTTCCTGATCGACGTCGATTATCTGAAGGACGTCAACGACCGGGAGGGCCATGCCAGCGGCGACATGCTGCTCTGCCATGTCGGCACCGCGCTGGGCGGGGTTGTCCGCTCAATGGTCGATGTGCAGGTGTCGCGGATCGGCGGCGACGAGTTCGCGATCCTGTGCCCCGGCTCGTTGCAGGACGAGGCCGCCCTGGCCGAACGCATCGCCGGCATCCAGGGGGAGCCATGGCATGGCCGCGATCGCAGCCGGACCATGTCGCTCAGCATCGGGTCGGCCCGCTATCCGGACGATGCCCAGGCGCTCGACCTGCTGTATCACAATGCCGATCTGGCGCTCTACACCGCCAAGCGGCTGGGACGCGCGCGCTATGTCCGCTATGATCCGCTGCACAGCAGCCTGCGCGAGTTGCAGGTCGCCTTTGCGGGGGAGGCCGAGCAGGCGCTGGATCAGGGCGAGTTCATCCTCTACCTGCAACCCATCGTCTCGCTGGAGACCGAAACCGTGTGCGGGCATGAAGCGCTGCTCCGCTGGGACCATCCGGTCCATGGGCTGATGACCCCGGACCGTTTCGCCGATGTGCTGGTCGCTGAGCGGATCGGCCTGCGCATCCAGGACCATGTCCTGGAACTGGCATTGACCGCACTGCGTGATCGCGGCGAGGCGCTGGGCGTGGTGTGCGTCAACTTCACCGCGGCGCAGCTGGCCGGGCCGCGTTCGGCGCGCACCGTGCTCGAACGGCTGGCGCATCACGGTGTCGATCCGTCGCGGCTGTGTGTCGAGGTGACGGAGGGCGTGATGCTCGACCGCGGCGCCGACAGCATCCTGTCCAGCCTGCGCCTATTGCACGATGCGGGGGTGTGCATCGCCCTGGACGATTTCGGCACCGGCTATGCCTCGCTCGTCCATCTGCGCGACCTGCCGGTGGACCGGATCAAGATCGACCAGTCCTTCGTCGCCGGGCTCGACGAAACCGATGGCGGCACCTTCCCGATCGTCAGTGCGATCGTCGGCCTGGGGATCGGCCTTGGCAAGGTCGTGATCGCCGAAGGGATCGAAACCGAATGGCAGGCCGAGCGTCTGCGCCAGCTCGGCTGTCGGCTGGGGCAGGGCTATCTCTACGGCCACCCCGTCGCGCTCGCGCCGATCACCGATGGGGAGCGGGGCGTTCCGGCTGCTGGCGTTAGGGCATGATGCCATCAGCTTGATCCACCCCTCCCCTGAACAGGAGGGGCCAGGCTCGGTTCGATCCCATGTCATCATGCTCTGGTTGTTTCCGGAGTCGGTTATTCGCCGCTGCTGCTGACCGATATGCCCCTGTTGCGCCCCCCGCAGGGGGAGGAATGAATGTCCTACGGCTCCAGCCCCAGCGCCGTGCGGTCGGCGGTGGCGGCGGCCAGTTCGGCGCGGGCGGCCGCGATCCGGGCCTGGGCGTCGATCAGGCGGACGCGGGCGTCGTTGGCGGTTTCCTCGCGCTGGTTGACCAGGAAGAAGTCGCTCGACCCCAGTTCGAACCGCCGCCGCTCGGCCGCGGCGAGCCGTTCGGCCAGCTGACGCTCCTGCTCGGCGATGGTGGCCAGCTTTTCGGCGGCATCGACGCCGATGGTGATCCCCTCGACCTCCACCGCGATCTGGTCGCGCAGGAAGCGGCTGCGCGCCGACAGCGCATCCATCTCGGCCTGCGCCTCGACCATGCGGCCCTTCGCCGCGCGGTTCTGGAGCGGCATCGAGAAGCGAAAGCCGACCGCCGCCTCCAGCGGCGTACGACTGGGGCCGCCGAGGCCGACCGGGCCGACATCCTTGCCCATCTCGCCGCGCAGGTCGAACCGGGGACGCAAGTCGTTCTGCGCCAGCGCCAGACGCGCCGATCCCTGGTCGATCCTTGCCAGCAGAACCTGCAGGTCGGGGCGGCGCTGTTCGAAATTCCGGCGCGCCGCCACCGCGACGCCGGACAGCGCCTCGGCCCCACCCGGCAGGCGTTCCGGCCCGACCTGTACCGGATCGCCCTCGGCATCGCGGTAATAGAGCGACAGGGCATTGGCCGCCGCCAGGAAATCTCCCTCGGCCCGCACCACCAGCGCCCGGCGGCGGACGACATTCTGGTCATTCTCGGCCAGCAGGATATCGGGCCGCGCGCCCAGCTCCACCTGCCGCGCCAGTCCGCCGCGCCGGTTGAGCGACAGGTCGAGCAGGTCGCGATACGCCCGCAGGCGCAGGCCCGCCGCGACCCAGTTCTGATAGGCGTCGACCGCGCGTCGCTGCACGCCGATCGCTACGGCTTCACGCTCGAACCTGGCGATGTCGATATCGCCCGAGGCCAGCGTGCGCTTCGTGCGGCGCTCGTCGACCAGCCGGTCGCGCAACAGCGAATAGAGCGCGCCGACCTTCACCTCGCCCAGGCGGTTGGTGTAATTCTGGTCCTCATAGACCGGGAAACTGCCCCGGCTGACCCGGTAGCCGCCATAGACATAGCCGCCATTGTTGCTCAGCGGGCGGTTGGCGCTCGCGGCGGCGACGGTGCCGTCATAATAGCCGAGCGTGCGCGAGCGGCCCTCGGCCTCGAACACCGTGTCGAAGGCACCATCGGCGGTGATCGCCTTGCCCTCGGCGGAGCGGATCCTGGCCAGCGCCTCGATGATCTGCGGTGCGGCGCGGGCGGAGGAGCGCAGCACCTCGTCCAGGGTCAGCGGCCCGGACTTGGGCATGGGCGCAGGACGCGGGTTGGCCTCGATCCGCTGCGCTGTGACGGGGGCGGACAGGGCCGGGACGGCGAGCGCGGAGATCAGCAGCAGCGAGCGCATCATTTCGGCTTGCCCGCCTTGGCCGCGATCTTCTTGTCATCGTCCTTCGCGCCCTTGTCGTCCTGCTTGTCATTCACCGTCTGGCCGAATTCCAGCGGGAAGTCGTTGAGCTGACGCCACAGTTCGTAACCGACCGTCACCGTCTCGCCCTGGACCCAGCCCTGCACCTTGCCGCCCAGCCGGACGAAGCGGCGCTCGGGCCAGGCGGGCTTGCCGGGGGCCGGTTCGACCAGGATGCGGAACAGCCCCTGCGCATTGGCATTGGGATCGATCGTGCGGACGCGACCGTCGAAAAAGCCATAGGCGATCGAGGGCCAGCCGCTGAACTGGATCGCGGGCCAGCCCTCGAACTCCAGACGCACCGGGCGACCGGGGCGCAGCAGCGGCACGTCGCGGCCGTCGATCAGCAATTCGACCGCGCGCTGCACCTCTTCCGGCGCGACCACCGCCAGCGCCGTGCCCGCCGAGACATAGGCACCGCCCGCCGCCGCGTTCAGATTCTGGATACGACCGGCGCGCGGGGCGCGGACGAGCTGCGCCGACTGGCGGTTCAGCTGCACGTCGATCCGGTTCAGCTTGGCCCGCGACTCCGCCAGCTTGGCGCCGGAGTCGGCGACCTTGATCTGCGCCTGTTCGTAATCGCGGCGCGAGGCCAGCCCCTCCGAATAGAGCTGGCGGGTGCGGTTGACGTCGATCTGGGCGACCGCCTGAGACTGGCGGACCGAGGCGATCTCGGCCTCCACCTGCGCGCGTTCGGCGGCAAGGCGGGAGAGCAGATTGGGATCGAGGTCGATGATCCGCGCGATCGGGTCGCCCTGCTTCACATGCTGGCCGTCATGGACATACCACCGCTCGACCCGGCCGGGCACCAGCGCGGTCACGTCCTGCGCGCGGTCGGTGGGGTCGAGCGAGACGACCTGGCCGCGCCCCTGCGCGGTCTGCAGCCACGGCACGAAGAACAGGATGAAGATGACCGCCGCGATCCCGACCGTCAGGATCCAGGCGATGGCGACCGTGACCCGTGGCGGACGCAGCGACGAGAGGGTGCGGAAATGCGCGAGCTGATCAGGCGACATCGGCGTCCTCCCGGCGATAGGCGTTCTGAAGGTCGGCGAGCTGGTCGAAGCGGCGCTGCTCGGTCAGGCCGAGATAGAGATAGCTGTCCAGTTCCATGTCCTCGGGGCGGCCGGTGCATAGCAGCACGGTCGTGCCATGCTCCCGCAACAGGCGCAGCGCGGCGCGAAGCCGTTCGGGCGGCAACAGGTCGTAGAGCTGGCCGAGCAGCAGCAGCTTGGGGCCGACCAGCAGCGCATTGGCGAGCTTCAGCGCCATCGTCTCGCCGACGCTCAGCGGATAGCCGGTCGAACCCAGCGGCGTGTCCAGCCCCTGTGGGAGGCTGGCCAGACGACGTTCCAGCCCGACCAGCGCCAGCGCCTCCATCGCCTTTTCGGCCAGCTCGCCCGAGGCGAGGCGCAGATATTCGCGGATCGTGACCTCGACGATGGTCGAGCGGTCGAGCACCGTCACGTCGGAGCGCAGGCGGTACATGTCGAACGAGCCCAGATCGGCATTGCCGATCCGCACCAGGCCGCGATCGGGCAGCGCGTGGCGCTTCAGCAGCATCGCCAGCAGACGCTCGGCCCCCGGCTCGGTCACGGTGACGAGCTGCTGCCCGGCCGCCAGCGTCAGGTTGTAGCGTGCGTCGTTGAACGCGACGTCGGTCAGCTTGACCGATCCGTCGCGCGGGCCGTTATCGCCGCGCACGGTCGGCTCCTGCGGGATGGCGAACAGCAGCGACAGCTCCTCGGAACTGGCGACCAGGTCGTAGAAGGTGTCGAGATACCAGCCGAATTGCGAGATGCCGTAGAAGACGCCCGACAGGATCAGCTCGGCCGCGACCAGCTGGCCCAGCGACAGCTGCCCGCGCAGGATCAGCATGCCGCCCAGCAGCAGCAATCCGGCGCTGGCAAAGGCGTAGATCAGCAGGAAGGCGATGGTCTGCGCGAACTGATAGCGGAAATAGCGGCGATGCGTGTCGACATAATTGGCGGTCATCGCCTCCGACCGGTTCATCGCGAAGTCGAGATGGCGCAGCGACTTGTAGAAGCCGTTCGACCCGCCGACGCTCTCCAGCCAGCGGGCGGCATTGTGCTTGGCATGGCTGAGCGCCACCGCCCCGCTGATCGCGCCGCGCCGCCACAGCATCCACACCAGCAGGAGGGCCGCGACCAGCACCACGTTGAAGGCCAGGAAGACCGGGTGGTAGAAGCTGGTGATGGTCAGACCGATCGCCGCCTGGAGCATGATGGTGAAGGCGCCGATGACCAGGCTGGGCACCGATTTCTGGACGACCACCAGGTCGAAATAGCGGTTGAACAGGTCCCCGCGATTGCCATCGGCGAAGAACGGGTCCTGCGCATGGACCGCCCGGACCGTCACTTCGGCGACGACGCGCGAGAAGAGGCGACGTTCGAACGCCGCCATGATCCACACCCTGAGCGCGCTGAGCCCGGCGACCATCAGCAACAGCATCAGCAGCACGCCCGACAGCGCCCAGAGCGGGGCGGGCATGGCGGTATTGGCGACGCTGTTGATCAGCAACTGGACCGAGATGGGCGTCGCCAGCGCCAGCAGGCTGATCGCGATGGTATAGACGATGCCAAGACGGACATAGGCCGAATCAGGCCCTATGATTTGCGACAGCCAGCCCACCGCATCCCGAAAACCCAATCGCTGTCCCGCCAAAACGCGCCCCTTTTTCCGTATCCTGGCCGAGCCGGAGCGGGCAGCCGACGGCCACCGTCACTCCGCAGCACCCTCATGTTCCCCTCCATGAAAGGTACGCTTCGGCTTGATCCTAGTGAAATTGGTGTAACGACATATCATGGCGGTGGCCAATCGGAATTGCCGTGCCCAGGGTATAGAAAGCCGCTATAGGATCCTATGCTTACCCTGCGTCAGCTCGAATATCTCGTCACGATCGCGGACACGGGGTCCTTCGCGCTGGCGGCGCGGGTCGCCAATGTCTCGCAGCCGACGCTCAGCCAGCAGGTCCGCACGCTGGAGGAGCGGCTGGGCGCCAGACTGCTGGAGCGCAGTGCGACGGGCGCGATCCTGACGCCGATAGGGCGCAGTATCGTGGCGACGGCGCGGCGCATGTTGAGCGACGCCAGCGATATCGTGGCGCTGGCGGCGGGTTCGTCCGACAGCCTGACCGGCACGCTGAAGCTGGGGACGACGCCGACGCTGGGGCCGTATCTCCTTTCGCCGATCATCGCCGAACTGCACCGTATGGCCCCGCGCCTGCGCCTGCATGTGCGCGAGGGGATACCCGACGAACAGATACGCGAGCTGTCGCGCGGCGATATCGACGTGCTGCTCGGCCCGCTGCCCATGACGGGCGACGACCTGACCGTCGAGCCGCTGTTCCGCGAGCCGCTGCATCTGGTCGCGGCGCTCGACCATCCGATCGATGCCGCCATCGAAGCGGATCGCGACATGCTGAGCGGCAGTTCGCTGCTGACGCTGGACCCGCGTCATCATCTGGCGCGCCAGGCGGCCGAGGTCGCGGACCATTATGGCATGACCATCGCGCCGGACTATTACGGGACCAGCCTGGAAAGCCTGCACCAGATGGTCGCCAGCGGGCTGGGCCTGACGCTGTTGCCCAGCCTGTATCTTCGATCGGAAGTGGGCGGGGCGGCGGGATTGAAGATCCTGCCCGTCCAGGGCTGGCGCACCCATCGGTCGATCGCCATCGCCTGGCGCCGCCAGTCGCCGATGAGCGCGGCGTTCAAGCTGATCGCCGATCATGTGCAGGGATGTGCGCGGACGTTGCTGGCGGGGTGAGGGGGGCGATCGCGAATTCGCATCGACGGCCCCTCTCCCCTCCGCGAGGGGCGAGGCGGAGAAGGGCATATGTGCGTGTCGATCGGCCCGGTATTACCCTGCGACTGGGGCTTTCCGAGGACAATTCTCCTGAGGAAGGCATTGCAGTCATTCGCCTTCCCCATTCCCGCACGCCACCCCGGCGGAGGCCGGGGTCCAGTCGCGGGACGACTTGCATCATCTGCGAGCGCTGACCCAACTGGATCCCGGCCTCCGCCGGGATGGTGCGCACGCGCGGTACAGGCGCTTGCCCCTTAGGCGGCGCGGCCGAAATCGGCGTCTTCACCGTCCGGGCCGCCGGTCGACATGTCCAGCGCGAAGCCGCGGATGCGCGCCTGCTGGTCGGCGACCATGTTGGTCCGCGCGGCGGGCTTGGTCTTTTTGGCGGGCGCAGGGTTCCGCGCCGGGGCGGGCGTCCGGCCTGCGCGGCGCATGTCGCTGTCGATGCGGAAGAAGGCGATATTCTCCTCCAGTTCCTCGGCCTGGCTGGCGAGTTCCTCGGAGGTCGCGGAAATCTGCTCGGAGGCGGCGGCATTCTGCTGCGTGACCTGATCGAGCTGCTGGATCGCGGCGTTGATCTGGGTGGCGCCGATATCCTGTTCGCGGCATGCGGCGCTGATCTCGGCGACCAGCTCGGCGGTGCGGCGGATGTCGGGGACGAGCGAACCGAGCATCGCCCCGGCCTGTTGCGCCGCCGCCACCGTGTCGGAGGACATGCCGCTGATCTCACCCGCCGCAATCTGGCTCCGTTCGGCCAGCTTGCGCACCTCGGCGGCCACGACCGCAAAGCCGCGACCATGTTCGCCCGCCCGCGCCGCCTCGACCGCGGCGTTCAGCGCGAGCAGATCGGTCTGGCGGGCGATTTCCTGCACGATGGTGATCTTCTCGGCGATGGTGCGCATCGCGCCGACGGCCTTCTGCACCGCCGCGCCGCTGATCTCGGCATCCTGCGAGGACTGGCGGGCGATCTTTTCGGTCTGGCTGGCATTGTCGGCATTCTGTTTGATGTTTGCCGCCATCTGCTCCATCGAGGCGGAGGCTTCCTCGGCGGCGGCCGCCTGTTCGGTCGCGCCCTGCGACATCTGCTCCGATGACGAGGACAGCTGCTGGCTACCCGCGGCGACATTCTTGGCGGCCAGCGTGGCGTCGCCGACGACACCGCGCAGCCGCTCGATCATCATGACCAGCGCCTGGCCCAGCGAATCCCGGTCCGACAGCGGCCGGTGGCTGACGGTCAGGTCGCCGCCCGCGATCGTCTCCGCCAGTTCCGCCGACTTGCGCAAGTTGGTGGTCATGCGGATCAGAGCGTGGCCCAGAAGGTCCTTGTCCGACAGCGCCTGGTGATCGATGCTCAGATCGCCCTCGGCAATGGTGTCGGCCAGCCGCGCGCTGCGGCGCAGATTGGCGGTCATGTGATTCACCGTATCGACCAGATCCTTGATCTCGTCATTGGTGGCGACCGTCACCTCCTGTTCGATATCGCCGATCGCCACCGCCTGGATCGCGATCGAGATCTTCTTCAGGCCCTGCGACACGATCCGTGCGATCCAGACCGCACCGACCAGCGCGATCAGCAGGGCCAGGCCCGAGATGACAAGCAGCGTGTTGCGCGCGCTGTTGTAGATGGCGTCGGCATTCTGCCGGGCGGTATCCATGTCGGCCTTGGCATTCTGGACGAGTTGCAGTGTCCCTTCGCTGATCTTGCTCGCCAATTCGCGCGATTTCGTCATGGACAGCGCACCGGCTTCCTCATTGTGATTGGCAAGGCCGAGGCGGCGGACCGTGTCATTGACGGGCGACCAGGCGGCATAGTCATTACTGATTTTGGCCCAGATCGGTCGGCCCGCCGGCGTGGCGGTCGCCAGGCCCGCTTCGATCAGCGACGTTATGTCCGAGCGAGCCCGCATCAGGTCGCCGTCGAACATCCGCATCTGTTGATTCTCGGAGGAAAGCGCGAGATTCTTTTCCATGCGGACCGCGTAGCTGATGCGCTCGTTCAGCGTTTCCGCCCGGTCCAGCCGAGCCGCCGGACCAGTGATGATCGCGGTGGTGACGCTGTTCATTTCGTTCAGTTTCGAGGCGGCAAGGGCCGCCATGCCCAGCAACAAGGCAAGCACGATGGCGAATGTCGCGCCCAGCTTCAGTTTGATTGTGGCCCGCATGATGTTTCCCGCGTTTTTGACATTGATCCGGATCAAGATCGCCGCGAATCACACGGGAATTTCTAAGACCTTATAAAGCGGCGTGACCGTGATCCGTCACATTTTGCCCACGCAAGGCGGCAATCGCGGCGGCTTGCCGGTCCCATTTCGCATAGGCAAAAGTGGACTTAGATTGGCTATCCTTTGGTATAAGTGGCGGCAAGCGATCGATAAAATGGCCACGACCCGGCATCATCGGATGATAACGTTATCATGAATGGGGAGCGGTTTTCCTGGCGATATGACCCATTGATCGTCTGACAGCGTCATCAGAAATTTTTTTGCCTGCCGTCTGTCGTCCGGCCGAAACGGACGAGTGGTGCCCGCCGGAAAGGGCGGGGGCGGCGACTCACATCGCCCAGCCCCCGCCGCCGGGCAGCCTTTCGCGGCCGCGCCCAGGGCCTCGGATCGCGCCCTGCCTTATGGAATGAGGCGGTCGGCACGGAGCCGCGTGAACAGGGCGAAGAAGGCATCGTCGGTCGGCTGATAGCCGGTGAAGCCCAGGCGACGGCTCTTGGACATGTCGGTCACCACCTCGATCGGACGGCCCAGATCGGCATCGGTGTGCCAGGGCGAGGCGAGGCGGTTCAGATCGGGTTCGGCCAGCCGTTCACGCGCGGCGATCTCGCGCCACAACGCGGCGTCGTTCGCCATCTGCTGCTCCAGCGGCCGCACGATGCCGTCGAACGGTGCGGCCTCGACGCCGAACCAGTCGGCGATACGGCCCCACATCCACTGCCATCGGAAGACGTCGCCATTGACGACGTTGAACGCCTCGTCATGCGCCGCCTCGGTCTCCGCCGCCCAGAGCAGATGGCGCGCGAGCTGCCCGGCATCGGTCATGTCGGTCAGCCCCGACCATTGCGCGGCCGAGCCGGGAAAGGTGAAGGGCCGCCCCGTCTCTCGGCACAGCGTCGCATAGACCGCCAGCGTCGTGCCCATGTTCATCGCGTTGCCGACCGCCAGCCCGATCACGGTATGCGGGCGGTGAACGCTCCAGGTGAAGCCGTCGCGCGCCGCTGCGGCGAACACCTCGTCCTCCTGCGCATAATAGAAATTCTCGACGTCCAGCCGCCCCTGTTCCTCGCGGAACGGCGTCTGCGGCAGCGTGCCTTTGCCATAAGCCTCGAACGGCCCGAGATAATGTTTGAGGCCGGTGACCAGCGCGACATGGCGCGGGCCGGTGGGTTTGGGCAGTCCGTCGAGCAGGTTGCGGACCATGGCGGCGTTGACCCGGATATTCTCCGCCTCGCTGTCCTGCCGCAGCCAGGTCGTGATGAAGACCGCATCGGGCTTCACGTCGCGCAGCGCCGCCGCGGTCGCTTCGCGGTCCTGAAGATCGGCAGCGACCGGCTGAACACCCGCCTGTCCGGTGGGTCGGCGGGCCAGGCCGTGAACCGTCCAGCCCTGCTCCACCAGCAGCGCCGCCGTCGCGCTGCCGACGATCCCGCTCGCGCCCACCACCAATGCCGTCTTCGCCATGAAAGCCTCCTTTGTCAGGGACTTTAGCTGGGGGCGGGTGGACAGCGGTTCCAGACGGCACCATCTGGTGCCCAGGCCTGGAGATGATGATGCAGCCGGGAACGCCGGATGAAGAATGGCGGGAGGATTGTGCCCCGCGCCGCGTGCTGGAACTGTTCGCGACCAAGTGGACCAGCATGGTGCTGCACACGCTGCACGCCCGTCACGGCGGCGTCGCGCGGACGGGCGTCCTCCAGCGCAGCCTGCCGGGCATCTCGAAAAAGATGCTGACCCAGACGCTGCGCGACATGGAGGGCAGCGGGCTGCTGACCCGCCATGTCCAAAGCACCATGCCGCCGATGGTCGAATACCGGCTGAGCGATCTGGGCCAACGCTTCGTCGAGCCGGTCGAGTTGTTGTACGGCTGGGGGCGCGACAATGCCGATGCGCTGGACCGGCTCGTGCCGCGTCCGCGTTCGCGCCGGGCCTGACCGCCGACTTGCCTCGAACCGGGATCGGGGCCAGTTTGCGGGGCGATGGAGAAAGCAGAGACATCCGAAGATTATGCGCGCGGGCGACGCGACGGCCTGCGGCTGGCGCTGTCGATCCTGGAGGCGGAGGAGGCCAAGTGGGAGGCGCTGCTCGGCGAAAGCCCGTCGTGGCGAACCAATGCGACCCGCTCGATCCGGCACAAGGCCTATCAGGTCGCGCGCAAGCGGGTACAGACGGCGCTCAACCGGCTGCTCCCCAAAGGCGAGACCACCCTGCCGGTCGAGATCGCGACGATGATCGAGCGGGTCGGACTCTAGCTCGCGGGCTTGAGGACGGGTGGATATAGTGGGGACGCGGTTACCTTTGGGCAGCCCATGAGTTACACGGCACCATGGAACAACAAGCACTTGTTTTCGCGCTGATCGGTGTTCTGGGGATCGGCGCGCAGTGGATTGCGTGGCGTACGGGATGGCCCGCCATCGCGCTGATGCTGGCCGCCGGCGTCATCGCCGGGCCGATCACCGGCCTCATCATTCCCGAACATACCTTTGGCGATCTGCTGGAGCCGATGATCTCGGTGGCGGTCGCACTGATCCTGTTCGAGGGAGGGCTAAGCCTCAATTTCCGCGAGCTGCGCAAGACCGAAGGCGCGGTCACGCGGTTGATGGCGATCGGCATCCCGCTGGGCTGGGTGCTGGGGTCGCTGGCCTGTTATTATGTCGCGGGGCTGGTGTGGCCGGTGGCGATCCTGTTCGCCGGTATCCTCGTCGTGACCGGGCCGACCGTCGTCATCCCGCTGCTCCGCCAGAGCAATATCGCGGCGCGCCCGCGTGCGATCCTGAAATGGGAAGCGATCGTCAACGATCCGTTCGGCGCGCTGTGCGCCGTCATCACCTATGAATATCTGCGCCGCGTCGACGAGGGGGGCACGCTGGCGTCGGTCGTCATCGCGCTGCTGGGCGCGGCGGTGGTGTCGGGGCTGATCGGCTATGGCATGGCGCGGGCCATCGCCTGGGCCTTTCCGCGCGGCCATGTGCCCGAATATCTCAAGGCCCCGGTGCTGCTGGTGGCGGTGATCGGCACCTTCGTCCTGTCCAATCTGATCCAGCAGGAAACCGGGCTGTTGGCGGTGACCGTCATGGGCATCGCGATCGCCAATATGCGGCTGGACTCGCTGCGCGACATTCATCCGTTCAAGGAGAATGTGACGGTCCTGCTGATCTCCGGCGTGTTCGTGCTGCTGTCCGCCTCGCTGGATTTCGAGGTGCTGCGCCTGTTCGAATGGCGCTTCGCCGCCTTCCTCTTCGCGCTGCTGTTCCTGGTCCGCCCGGCGACCGTGCTGATCGCGCTGGCCTTCAGCAAGCTGCCCTGGAACGAGCGGTTGCTGATCGCCTGGATCGCGCCGCGCGGCGTCGTCGCGGTGGCGGTGTCGGGTCTGTTCGCGCTGCGCCTCGACCAGCTGGGCTATGGCAACGGCAATATCCTCGTCACCCTGTCCTTTGCGGTGGTGGTCGCGACGATCGTCGCCCACGGTTTCAGTATCCGCCATGTCGCGCGCTGGCTGAAGGTGACGGGGGCGACGCAGAAGGGGCTGCTCGTCGTGGGCAGCACGGCATGGAGCATTTCGCTCGCCCGCCAGATCCAGTCGCTAGGTCTGCCCGTGATGATCGTCGACACCAGCTGGCAGCGCCTGTCGGCTGCGCGTCAGGCGGGGATCGAGACCTATCATGGCGAGATCCTGGCCGAGACGACCGAGGAACGGCTCGACCTCACCCAGTTCCAGGTGCTGGTCGCAACCACCGAGAACGAGGCGTATAACGCGCTGGTCTGTAGCGAGTTCGCGCACGATATCGGTCGGGACTCGGTCTATCAGCTGGGCGGCAGCGGCGACCATGAGGATCATCGCCGCCTGCCCGAAGCTCTTCGCGGCCGCGCGATGTTCACCGCCGGGCACGGCGTCGAGGACATCCTGCGGCGCGAGGCGGCGGGCTGGACCTTCCGCAAGACGCGGATCAGCGAGCAGTTCAAGTTCGACCATGCCCGGTCGATCCTGCCGGACGAGGCCGACATGCTGCTCGTGCTGCGCAAGGACGGTGTCATCCGCTTCTTCACCCATGCTGCCCGGCCGATGCCGCAAAATGGCGACATCGTCGTGTCCTATGGCCCCTCGCGCCATGGCGATCCGGACGCTAATCAGGTCTTTGAAACGGGAGAGGTCATCGCATGACGATACCGACAGGGAACATCAAGGCCGCGCGCGCCGTCGCGACGGTCCTGATCGGGCTGGGCATCACCGCCTGTCAGCCGAGCCGCGAACCGGCCGCGAACGAAGCCGCCGAAGCCCCGGCCAATGTCGAGGCCGAGAGCAACGTGGCCATGCCGGGCAACGCCGCGGCGGCGGCGGAACCGGAAGAGAGCAAGAAGTCGATCATCCGTCCGGATGTCGAACCGTCGCCCACCCCGACACCGCCCGCCGAGCCGGTCGAACTGACCGTTCCCTTCCCGGCCAAGGGTGTTCAGCCCGATCCGGCGGGGATGGCCTTGCTCGACAGGCTGGTCGCCGATCCCGTGTTCGCGCTGGGCGGGCCGATCACCATCTGGGGGCATAGCGACTCCTCCGGCTCGGACGCGTCCAACCTGATCGCCTCGCGCAAGCGGGCCGAGGCGGCGCGGGACTATCTGGTCAAGAAGGGCGTCGCGGCGGAGCGGATCACCGTCATCGCGCTGGGCGAGGCACGGCCGATCGCCCCCAACCGCAAGCTCGACGGATCGGACGACCCCGAGGGGCGCGACAAGAACCGCCGGATCGAGATCAAGGTGGACCTGCCCAGGGCCGCACCGGCGGCGGAGGGCGGCGATCCTTCCTGATCGGGGACCCGATCACCGTCGCGCCCCTGCTGGTCAACCGATCTTTCCGGTGTTCCGATCGATCAGCGCGGTCGCCTCTGCCGTTCCGGCCGCGCTGGTGATCTTGCCCGACCGGATGTCGTCGGCGATGGTCAGCAGGCGGCCGCTGATAACCGTCCCGGTTTCCGCCTGTTCCTCGACCGCGATGCCGCCCTTCGTATCGGCTACCCGGCTCCAGGCCGCCCGCACGGCGGCCCAGTAATCCTTCGTCTTCGCCCAGTAATCGTCGGCCGCCTTCCCATCGAAGCCGTCGAAGCGTTCATAGGTATTGAGCACCGATTCCTGGACGATGGGGACGAGCCTGCCGTCCTTCAGGCCCATCTTCATATTGTCCTGCCAATGCACCCAGCCGGTCGGCGTCGGCTGGTGCCGGTTGATCGCGTAATAGCGGTCATAGACCGGGTGCCGGACGGCATCGCGGCGGGCCAATGGGCGCCAGGTCCAGTTGGATCGCCAGCGCCGGACACCGCCTTGCGTCTCGAACCGGCCCCATCCGGCATAACGCGGGCTGTCATCGACCTGATAGACGGTCTGCGACCAGCGCCCGGCACGCATCCGTTCGGGTACGGCCTCCCACACCCATTTGCCCTGGCCCGCATAGACCAGCACGCGCGAGGGCTGGTAATCCCAGTCCTGTCGCCAATGCTTGATGACATGGGTCTCGCCGTCATGCTCGACGACCAGCAGATGCTGGAGCGCGATATGGTCGGGCGTGTCCTCGATCACGCGGACCACCTCGTTCCCGCCCGAGATCTTGCGGTCGAGGGGCGTGTAGCCCACCGCCCAGGGCGTCGTTTCCTGCATGTCGAAACGCACCTTATAGTGTCCGGCCATCGCCAGGATGTCGGCGCGATCGGCGGCCTTGGCGGCCTGTGCCTCGGCGGCGGTCTGCCGGAGCGGACCATCGGCCAGGGCGGGGACGGGCAGCAGCGCGAGCGCCGCGACGATCAGCATCGAACGGTTCTTCATCGGATAGCCCCTTTTCAGAAACGGAGGGTGAGCGAGGCGCTGGCGTTGCGGCCCGGCTGGGTGAAGGCGATGGGCGGCACATCGGCGGCGCCCGCGGGCAGGGGGCGCGGCACGCCGAGGCCGCGAACGTCGGACCACCAGGCATAGGTGGCATTGGTCAGGTTGAAGATACCCGCGCGCAGCGTCAGCGCGTCCGTCACCCGGGCGAACAGCGTCGCGTCCAGGATCGTGAAGGCGGCGGGCCGGAAGCATTCCGTACCGCACAGGCCGGTCGTGTCCCGCGCCGCCTTGCGTGCGCTGTGCGTCATGATGACCTGACCGCCGAAGCGCCCCTCGTCCGGCTCGCGCCAGCCGATGCCCATCACCAGCTTGAGCGGATCGACGGTGGCGAGCGGCCTGCGGGTGTCGTTGGCGGCGATCTGTTCGCCCTCCGCATAGGACAGCGCGAGTTGCCCGGTCAGGCCGTTGCGCGCACGTCCTTCGAAACGCGCCTCGGCCCCCTTCACCTTGGCGCGGTCGAGATTGACGAACTGGTACAAGGCGGGATTGGCGGGCGTGAAATTGCCGCCCACGACCTCCTGGCTGATGAAGTCGCGATAATCGGCGCGGAAGACGCTGGCCGACAGGTCGATGGCCTCGCTGTTCAGGCGCAGCCCCGCCTCGACCGCCTCGCTGGTTTCCGGGCGCAGGTTCGGGTTGGGGATCGAGGTATAGCCGAAGGCCAGGTTCGAGAAGAACTGGTTGATCTGCCCCGGCTCGGGTGCGCGGAAACCGCGCGCATAGCTGGCGAACAGGCGCAGGGCAGGGGCGAGGGTCAGGACCGCGCCGATACGCGGGCTCAGCCGGTCCGCCGACTGAGCAGCGCCGACAAATCGGGGCAGCAGCGGATCGCGATCAGGCGACAGGCGATACCAGTCATAGCGCAGGGCGGGATGCAGTGTCAGCGGACCGATGCCGACCTCATCCCCGACAAAGGCCCCGGCCAGCGTGAAGTCGGTCGTCGGGAAGGCGCGCGTCGGGAAGGTCTCGCCCGCGGGCGGAACCGTGCCGTCGCGAACACCGCGCTGGCGCAGCACGCTGATATCCGCACCCGTCACCAGCCGGTGGGTGATCGGGCCGGTCGAAAAGCCCAGCCGTATCTCGCCCGATCCGCCATAGACCCGGTTCTCCAGCGTGTTGAGCCGGGTGCGGTCGGCCAGCGTCACCCTGTCCTCGGCGCTGAACTGGCGATTGTCCGCGTCCTGGACATAGGCCGCCGCGCGCGCGAACTGGACGAGCCCGGCCCCGTCATAGGTCCAGTCCAGCCCGGCGCGCCAGCGCTTGCCCGTGTCGCGCGCCTGCAGCCCCGCCACATTGCGGTTGATCCCGGTCAGCACGTCGGTTTCGATGCGGTTGTCGAGATACTCGCCGGTGGCGCGCAGCCGATGCCCGGGCGCGACGTTCCAGACCAGCTTGCCGAGCAGCGCATTGGCCCGGCCGTCCTGCGGATTGGGTGCGGTCCGGGTTACGCCGGTGCCCTCGACATCGCCCTTGTTCTTCAGTTCGGAAAAGTCGCGCCGCGTATAGGCCAGCATCGCCGATGCCGCGCCCGAGCGGCCCGCGACGACCCCCGACTGGGTGAATTCGTCGTCCGCCGATCCATATTGTGTCCGCAGCGAGCCGCCGAACGCCTTGTCGCCCAGGATGTCGGCGGGATCGCTGGTGGTGAAACTCACCGCCCCCGCCAGACCGTCGCTGCCGTACAGGGCGGAGGCAGGTCCCCGCAGAAACTCGACCGACTTGATCAGGCCCAGATCGACATAGTCGCCGCGCCCGACATCCTGCGCGCCGAAGCTGAAGCCATAGGGGACACGGACGCCATCGACCTGGATAAGGACGCGGTTGCCGCCGATGCCGCGAACGACGAAGCCCTCATTCCCCGCGCGGCCCGTCGTGCCCATCGCCGCACCGAAGCGGGTCGGCGCCCGCCGGACGCTGATCCCCGGCTCGAAACGGACAAGGTCCTTGATGTCGGTCGCCAGTTCGTCCGCAATTTCCTCCGCCTTCTTGACCGAGACGGTCACCGGCGCATCCTGGGCCTGAATGGGGGCGCGGGTTGCGGTGACGACGACATCGCGCTGTTCGGTCGCGTCTTCCTCGCGCACAGGCTGTCCGAGCGCTGCCATGGCGGCCAGCGTCAAAAACATGAATCACCCCTTTAGATATTAACAATCATTCGCATTAAGCAATGGCGGGATTTTTGCGCAATGCTAAAATGCGAATGAGTATCATTATTCTTTGTGGATGCAGGATGTCAGGGGTATTCCGGCACAAGGCGGAGCGGGGCGGGGCTCCGCATCACATCGCTACGTTCTGGGCGCGCATAGCGGTGCGGCACGGAGCCTGGAATTGGCGTGCGCGCTGAGGCGTCATGACATGGATTTGATCCCCCCGCCCCAATCCCTCCCGCGAAGGGGACGGGCTTCGCGTGGATTCCCGGCAGCGTCGTCCAGCACTTGCCCGCCTTTCATCCCTTGGGAAAGGCGGGCTTCGGATCAAGCATGGGGTGAGGGCGGGAAGGGGCGCGCGATCACGCCAGCGTGAACATGCCCGCAAGCCCCTCGGCCTCGGCCGACGGCGCGATCCAGAGGCGGAAGGCGCCGGGTTCGGTGGTCGGTTTCAAGTCGCGGCCGGTGAAGGAAAGGTCGGCGCGGGTGAGGGTGAAGGTCACCTCCTGTCGCGCCCCCGGCGCCAGGGTGACGCGGGTGAAGGCCTTCATCACGCGTACCGGCTGGGTCACGCTGGCCACGACGTCGTGGATATAGAGCTGGACCACTTCGGTCGCGGTCATGCGGCCGTTGTTGGTGACGGTCGCGCGGATCGTCAGCGGGGTGTCGCCCATCGTCGGGCTGCTCAGGCGCAGGTCCGAATAGACCATCTTGCCATAGGTCAGGCCATGGCCGAACGGGAACAGGGCGCTGTTCGGATGGCCACGGAAGTGCGCCTTATAGGGTTGCAGCGCCCCCGGCGGGTTGGGGCGGCCCGTGCTGCGGTGCGCATAATAATAGGGCGCCTGTCCGCTGGCGCGCGGGAAGGACACGGGCAGCCGTGCCGAGGGCGACACCGCGCCGAACAGGATATCGGCGATGGCGGGGCCATCCTGCGAACCCAGGAACCACGTCACCAGCAGGGCGGGCGCCTTCGCCACCGCGCCGGTCAGCGCCAGCGCGCGCCCGGTGCGCAGCAGCACGACATAGGGCTTGCCGGTCGCGGCGATCGCCTCGACCAGCGCCTGTTGCTCGGCGGGCACGGTGATCTCGGTGCGGGACTGCGCCTCGCCGGACATGGTCTGCGTCTCGCCGATTGCGAGAACGACGATATCGGCCGCGCGCGCCGTGGCGACGGCACGCGCCACATCGCTGCCATCGTCCAGGGTCGCGCCGGGAAGCGTCTCGCGCACCGCCGTCACCAGATCGACGGCCTCGCGGTCGGTGCCATAGACGTTCCATGGCCCGATCAGATCATGCCCGCCGCCTGCAAACGGCCCGATCAGCGCGATCGTCTTGCCGGAGCGGGGCAGGGGGAGCAGGTCGCCTTCGTTGCGGAGCATGACGATGCTCCGTGCGCCCGCCTCGCGCGCCAGCGCCAGCGTCTGGGGTGTGCGGATCCGCGTCTTTTCGCGTGCCGGGTCGATGCGGCGGAACGGGTCGTCGAACAAGCCGAGCGCGACCTTGAGCGCGAGCACGCGGCGCACCGCCTCGTCCAGCCGGGCCAGCGGAACCTCGCCCTTCTCCACCAGATCGGGTAGATATTTAAGATACAGGCCGCTCTGCATCGACATGTCGACCCCGGCCAGAAAGGCCAGCCGCGCCGCATCGCGTCCGTCCTTGGCGAAACCGTGCGCGATCAGTTCCTCGTCGCCGGTATAGTCGGAAACGACCAGTCCGTCGAACCCCCATTCCTGGCGCAGGACGGTATCCAGCAGCCATGGATTGCCGGTGGCGGGTATCCCCGACAGATCGTTGAACGAGGCCATCACGGTCGGCGCTCCGGCCGCGAACGCCGCCTGGAAGGGCGGGAAATAGATGTCGCGCAGCGTCCGTTCCGACACGTCGACGCTGTTATAGTCGAGCCCGGCCTCGCCTGCGCCATAAGCCACGAAATGCTTGGCGCAGGCCGCGACGGCATCCGGCGCGGCGAGGCCGCTGCCCTGAAAGCCCTCGACGCGCGCCGCCGCCATCAACCGGCCGAGCAACACGTCCTCGCCCGATCCCTCGACGCCGCGACCCCAGCGCGCGTCGCGGGCGATGTCGACCATCGGCGCGAAGGTCCAGTCGATCCCCGACGCCGCTGCTTCTACCGCTGCCGCGCGGGCGGTACGGCGCACGAGGTCGGGGTCGAAGCTGGCCGCCTCGGCCAGCGGCACCGGAAAGACGGTGCGCAGGCCGTGAATGACGTCGGCGGCGAATAGCAGCGGAATCTTCAGCCGCGATCGGCGCACCGCCTCGATCTGCATCCGGCGCGCCATCTCCGCGCCATTGCCGTTGAACACGCCGGTCAGTTCACCCCGGCGCACCATGCGCAATTGCGTGTCGAAGCTCGACGCCGCGCCCGCCGGGTTGAGCGAGGTTGCCGCGCCCCCCGCCCAGGCGGCGGCGAGCAGATTGAGCTGCCCGGCCTTTTCGGCCAGCGTCATGCGCGGGATCAGCGCCTCGACCGTCGCGGGAAGCGGTCGTTCGCCGACCAGGGAGAGAAGCGCACGTGCCGGGCTGGCCGACCATGCCAGCGCCGCGCCCGCCCCGGCCAGCCATGCGCGTCGTGAAATCCGCCGATCCTGCCCGTCCATCCTGCTCCCTTTCCATTTCATTTTCGTGCCGTCTACGCCGTCGCCCGGATCCTATTCCAGGCCGCCGTCCGGATTTCGTTACGCCGGCCAATCGACCGATTGATTGTCATGTCCGCTTCATGTAAGCGGTTTCTGTAAGCGGTTACAAGCCCGCGACACAGAGAGGATGCTTTCGCTGGCCATGCCGCCTGCCCGACCCGATTCTGCCCCGGCCGCCACTCCGGCGATGCGCGGTGCCCATGCGACGATCCATGACGTCGCGCGGGTGGCGGGCGTTTCGGTCGCGTCGGTGTCGCGGGTGTTCAACGGGCGTGACCATGTCCGCGCCGAGATGCGTCGCCGTGTCGAGGAAGCGGCGGCGCAACTGGGTTATGTCCCCCATGCCGGAGCACGCAGCCTGAGCATGGCGCGGACCGGCGCGATCGGCGTGGTGCTGCCCGACCTGCACGGCGAATTCTTCTCCGAATTGCTGCGCGGCATGGACCGCGAGGCGAGCGCGCGCCGACTGGGACTGTTGCTGACCGTGCTCCATGACGGGCGCGGACTCGACACGCTGGCGGCATTGCGCGGGCAGGTCGACGGGCTGGTGGTGATGGCCCCGGAACTCGACCCCGATGTCCTTGCCCGGCATATGCCGCGCGGGCTGGCGGCCGTGTTCCTGGCCTGCGCGCCGCAGGTCGGCAGCCTGAACATGCGGATCGACAATCGCGCCGGCGCCGTCGCCGCCGTCGCGCATCTGGCGGCGGGCGGGGCGAAGCGGATCGTCCATATCTCCGGCCCGGTGGGCAATCTCGACGCGCAGGAGCGACGCGCAGGCGCTGAGGCTGCCGCCGCCGAGGCAGGTGCGACCCTGAGCGTGATCGAGGGCGACTTTCTGGAGGCCAGCGGCACGATGGTCGGCGAGCGCGTCGCGGCGGGAACGCTGGCGGCGGACGCGATCTTCGCGGCCAACGACATGATGGCGATCGGCGCGCTGATGGCGTTGAAGCGCCACGGTGTCGCCGTGCCGGAACAGGTGGCGGTCGCCGGGTTCGACGACATTCCCTTGGCACGGCTGGTAAGCCCGGCGTTGACCAGCGTCGCGATCGACATCGCGGCGATGGGCGCGCGTGCCGTGGCGCAGCTGGCCGCGCAGATCGCGGGCGCGCGCGAAGCATCTTCGGGAGAGGCATCCACCGGGGCGGACGAGGTCATCGTCCCGCATCTGATGGTGCGTGAGACAACAAGAGAAACGGACAGGGGATAGGTTATGACACGGAACGCTTTCAGGCTGGCGCTCGCCGGGGCGACGATGCTGGCGGGGCTGGGCACCGCGACGATGTGGAGCGCGCCCGCCATGGCGCAGGCCGGGCAGGCGGCGCTGCGCGGCGTGATCCGCACCGCGCCCGACAATCCGTTGCAGGACGTGACGCTGGTCGAGGTCGATACCGGCTTTCGCCGCACGGTCGTGCCCGGCGCGGACGGCAGCTATAATTTTCCGTCACTGCGGGCCGGTGCCTATCGGCTGGAAATCCGCCTTCAGAAGGGCACGCGCAACTCCGATCAGTTCACCCTGCGTGTCGGGCAGAATGCCGGGCTCGACCTCGACCTGACCACCGCCCCGGCACCGGCCCAGCCTGCACCGGGCGACAACACCGCCGGTGAGACCGCACCGCCCCCCGCCGAGGCGCAGCAGGGCGACATCATCGTCACCGGCAGCCGCATCCGCTCGCTGTCCGGCGGACAGGTGGGCATCAACATCACGCCGCGACTGATCGAGCAGTTGCCGCAGAACAGCCGCAACTTCCTGGCCTTTGCCGATCTGGCTCCCGGCGTGCGCTTCATCGAAAGCTCGGACGGCAGCTCGCGCATCCAGGGCGGCGCGCAAGGGTCGAACTCGGTCAACGTCTTCATCGATGGCGTCAGCCAGAAGGATTACGTCCTGCGCGGTGGCCTGACCGGCCAGGACAGCTCGCCCGGCAATCCGTTCCCGCAGCTCGCGATCGGCGAGTATCAGGTGCTGTCGTCCAACTACAAGGCGGAGCTGGATCAGGTCAGCTCGGTCGCGATCATCGCGGGCACCAAGTCGGGCACCAACGAATTCCACGGCGAGGGCTTTTTCGACTTCACCAACCAGAAGCTGCGCGACCGTCGCCCGACCGAAATCTATCCGAACAAGATCGCCAAGATCCCTTCGGAGGACAAGCAGTTCGGCGTCGCGCTGGGCGGTCCGATCGTCAAGGACGTCGCGCATTTCTTCGTCAGCTATGAGGGCAAGCGGCGGCAGGTGCCGATCGACATCCTGCCGACCAACGGCGTAGCGGTGTCCAGCCTGCCCGCCCAGTATCGCGACATCTTCGGCTCGTTCAATTCGAGCTTCCGCCAGGACCTGTATTTCGGCAAGATCGACCTGGAGCCGACCGACAAGGACCTGGTCGAGCTGACCGGCAAGTATCGCAACGAGACCGGCGTCCAGATCGGCAACGGCAATGCCGCCTTCTCCACGCGCACCCTGAGCAAGGTGAACGAGAAGCGCGGGATGCTGCGCTGGCAGCATAGCGAGGACTCGTGGATCAACGACGTGCGCGTCTCCTATGAGGATGTCGCCTGGTCGCCCCAGCCCGCCGAGAACGGCATCGGCCAGCAGTTCCGCACCACGACGCGCAACGGCAGCAGCGTGTCGACCTTCGACCTGTTCCGCACCGGCGCCGGGCTGGGCTTCCAGGACAAGGGGCAGAAGGGCTGGACCGTGCAGGACGACTTCACCTGGACCGGGGTCGAGAACCACACGTTCAAGGTTGGCGCGAAGGCGAAATGGGTGACGCTCAACTCGCTGGAGCAGAACCTCATCAACCCGCTCTATCTCTATGACACCACCCTGCCGTCGGCGAGCGGGTTCAACGACCAGATTCCCTACAGCCTGCAATTCGGTGCGAACGGCAACCTTGGCGATCCGCGTATCCGCTCGAAGAACTTCCAGCTCGGCCTCTATGCACAGGACGATTGGGACGTGACCGACCGGCTGACGCTGAATATCGGCCTGCGCTGGGATTATGAGCGGACCCCGGCGTTCCTGAACTACGTGACCTCCGCCGAGAACGTCAACGCGGTGTCGCCTGCCAACTATCCGAACCTGGTCAACGCCGATTACAGGATCAGCGACTATATCTCGACCGGCAGCAACCGGAAGGCGTTCAAGGGCGCATGGCAGCCGCGCGTCGGCTTCACCTATCGCCTGGACGAACAGGGCCGGTTCGCGGTGTTCGGCGGCTATGGCCGGTCGTACGACCGCAACCAGTTCGACTTCCTGCAGCAGGAACTGTCGAACGGCCGCTTCCAGCGTCGCGAGTTCCTGTTCCAGGGCGCCGACACGATCAATCCGTGTACGCCGGGACCCAACTGCATTCCCTGGAACCCGATCTACCTGACCGATGCGGGTCGCCAGCAGCTGATCGGCAATGGCGGTCCGGGCGGGCGCGAGTTCCGCTTCATCAACAACGACCTGAAGGTTCCGTATTCGGACCAGTTCAGCCTGGGCGTTCGCGGGCGGTTCAACCCGGTCGAGCTGGAGGTCGGCTATACGCGGATCGTCAGCAAGGACGGGTTCGTCTATCTGCTCGGCACGCGCCGTCCCGACGGGTCGTTCTTCGCGCCTTCGCCGACCACGGGCGCGCCGCAGGCGCCGAACACCAGCTTCGCGCCGAGCGGGTACGGCGCGATCATCCTGGGCGACAACGGGCTCGAGACGCGGGCGGACTCGGCCTATGCCAAGCTGACCAAGGCCTATTCGGCCGCCTCGCCCTGGAGCATCGACGCCACCTATACCTTCACGGCGGCCGTCGATAACCGGCCGAACAACGACCAGTCCTCCTACTTCCTGCTCGATTTCCCCAAGGCCTCGGATTACCCGATGCTGCGCTCGGGCGTGGTGCCGCGTCACCGCTTCGTGGTGGCGGGCAGCGTCGACACGCCGCTGGGCGTGACGATGTCGGCGAAGTTCCAGATCGAGAGCCCGACCTTCCAGCGCGCGCTGCTCGACACGGCGACGCCGTATCAGCGGACGCTGGTGGGTTCGGAAGTGTTCGGGCTGGGCGATCGCTGGGGCCGTCGCCAGCTCGACCTGGCGTTCACCAAATATGTGCCGCTGAAGTTCATCAGCGACGCGACGCGCATCCGTTTCCGTGTCGACATCATCAACGCGATGAACGACCGCAATTACGTCGACTATAACAACGACCCGAGCGACACGACGCGGACCCCGGGCTCGCCAAGCATCTACCGGGAAAGGTCGACCTACAGCATCGGCGGCAATCCGCCGCGCACGGTGAAGCTGTCGGCAGGCTTCAACTTCTGATGCGTCCTCCGCCGTCACCCCGGTCGGCGCCAGGGTGACGGTACAGATTCGAGAATAACCGCATGACGTTCGATCGACGGGATATCCTGCGCGCCACGGCGCTGGGCGGGGCGGGGTGGCTGGCGGGGTGTACCGCCGGGCCGCTCGCGCCGAAGCGGGCGCCGCTGCTGGCCTTTCCCGGTGCCCTGCCCAGGGTCGGCACCACCCCGGCAAGTGCCAGCGACCCGCTGATGGACGATATCCAGCGTCGGACCGTCAGCTATTTCTGGAACACCACCGATCAGGTGACGGGGCTGGCCCCCGATCGCTGGCCGACCCCCAGCTTCGCCTCGATCGCGGCGGTCGGCTTTGCGCTGACCACCTATCCGATCGCGGCGACGCGCGGCTGGATCACCCGAGCCGCCGCCGCGCAGCGCACGCTGGCCACGCTGCGCTTCTTCGCGAACGCACCGCAGGGGCCGGACAAGGAGGGGATGACCGGCTATAAGGGCTTTTTCTACCACTTCCTCGGCGTCACCAAGGGACATCGCTTCGCCAGGACCGAGCTGTCGACGATCGACACCGCGCTGCTGCTGGGCGGCGTCCTGTTCGCGCAGACCTGGTTCGACGACGAGGCGGACCCGGCCGAGCGGGAAATCCGTGCGCTCGCCGACCAGCTCTACCGCGCGGTCGAATGGGACTGGATCACGCCGCGCAAACCTTTCGTCTCGATGGGCTGGCATCCCGAAAGCGGCTTCATCGGCTCGGACTGGAACATCTATAACGAAAGCCTGATCCTCTACGTCCTGGCGCTGGGCTCGCCGACCCATGCGCTGCCGCCGACGACATGGGACGCATGGACCGCCAAGTTCGACCCGTCATGGGACGAGAAATACGACAATCCCTTCACCGCCTTCCCGCCGTTGTTCGGGCATCAGTACAGTCAGGTGTGGATCGACTTTCGCGGGCTGATGGACACCTATTCCAAACGGCGCGGTTTCGATTATTTCGAGAATAGCCGCCGCGCGACCTATGCGCAGCGCCGCTATGCGATCAACAATCCGGCGGGCTGGCGCGGCTATGGCGAGAATGTCTGGGGGCTGACCGCGTGCGACGGGCCGGGGGATTTCGTGCGCGAGATCAACGGGCGCAAGCGCGAATTCTTCTCCTATTCGGCGCGCGGCCCCGGCGACCGCGACGACGGCACGATCGCACCCACCGCCGCGCTGGGCTCGGTGGCCTTCGCGCCCGAGATCGTGCTGCCCGCCGCGCGTGCGATGTATTCCACCTATGGCACCGCGATCTACGACCGCTACGGCTTTCGCGACAGCTTCAACCCGACGCTGACCCTGACCGACGTCAAGCTGCAGCATGGCAAGGTGGTGCCCTATATCGGCTGGGTCGCGGACGACTTCCTCGGCATCGACCAGGGGCCGATCGCGTGCATGATCGAAAACTGGCGCAGCGGCCTGATCTGGAAGACGATGCAGAAGAACCCCTATATCCGCGCCGGGCTGGAACGCGCCGGGTTCAAGGGCGGCTGGCTAACACCGGCATAGCTGGTATTTTCCTGGCAGCCGCACGGCGCCCGGATCACGCTGTGGCCGCCCTCCACCTCCGACGGTGTTGACCGATCGGCACGTCACCGCCGAATCCCGCGAAGGCATTGGCATGTCCATCCGGTCAGACGGGTTGCTTTATCTCTGGCCTGGCTTGGGTTAGGCCATTGCCCGACAGGGTGGCAGCAAGCGCATGACGGCTTTCTGATCAACAGCCGGGGGGCGGAAGACAAATGGACTTTGGCAAGGACGACGGCGGACCGCCCGGGCATGGCCCCATGATGATGGAGCGGGTGCGTGCCCATGACTGGGCCGCGACATCGGTCGGCGCCTTGGCGGACTGGCCGCAAAGTCTTTGCACCGCTGTCGACATCATGCTCCACGCCGGTCAGGCGATGTGCCTGATCTGGGGGGCGGATCGGATTCAGATCTACAATGATGAATATGCTCGGATTTTGGGCGGCCGTCACCCCGAGGCCCTGGGGCTGTCGGCGGCCGGGACATGGCGCGAGCGATGGGACGTGCTCCACCCGTTGATCGACCGCGCCTTTGCCGGCGAGCGTGTCGCCATTCGTGACCAGCCGATCACCATGACCCGGCACGGCATCGACGAGCAGAGCTGGTGGAATTTCGCCTATTCGCCGGTTCATGATGAAAGCGGGCGAATCGCGGGACTGTTGAACATCTGTTCGGACAGTACCGAGCGGGTTCGCGCCCTGCGCGATCGGGACAGGGCGTTCGAGAATCTGCGGGAACGCGAATCCTTCACCGGCAGCGTCCTCGCCAGTTCGACCGATTGCATCAAGGTCCTCGATCTCGATGGCAAGCTGGCCTTCATGAGCGATGGCGGACAGCGGGTGATGGAGGTCAGCGACTTCAACGCCATCCTTGGCTGTCCGTGGCCGGATTTCTGGACGGGCGACGGCCATCGGGAGGCCAGGGCTGCCCTTGAGGCCGCGCGGGCGGGCCAGTCCTCCAGCTTCATCGGGCGCGCCAGCACCATGAAGGGCAACTGGAAATGGTGGCACGTGGCGGTCAGCCCCATATTCGACGCCGATGGGCGTTGGGACCGTATCCTGTCGGTCTCGCGCGACATCACCGATCTGCGCGAGAGCGAGGAAGAGCGCGACCGCTTCGTCCGGCTGGTGGAGAACAGCACCGACTTCGTGGCGATGGCCCATCTCGACGGGCGCATATTCTTCATGAACGACGCTGCCCGCAGCATCGTCGGACTGGAGGATGTGGACTATACATCGCTTTCGATCGCCGATTTCTTCCTGCCCGACGCCCTGGAAATCGTGATGCAGGAAGCTCTTCCGGCCGTTGCGGAGCGGGGAAGCTGGTCGGGTGACGTGCTCTTCCGGCATTTCGGGACCGGCGAACTGATCCCGATGCTCTATTCGGTCTTTCCCATTACCGATGCGAGCGGCGAAATGGTCGGATACGGGACGGTCACCCGTGACATTCGCGAGCGCAAGCAGGCCGAGGAGGATATGCGATACCTCAACGGCGAACTGGCCCATCGCCTGAAGAACGTCCTGTCCGTCATCCAGTCGGTCGCGCAGCAGACGCTGCGCAATTCGCCGGACACCCAAACCGCCGCAAACGCCCTGTCGGCGCGCCTCGTCGCGCTGGGTGGCGCGACGGACATCCTGACCGGCAAGTCGTGGCGATCCGCCGACCTCCGCGAGCTGGCGGAACGTACACTGGCCCCGCATGGCGGCATCGGCGAGCGGATCATCATCGACGGGCCACCGATCGTCCTGCAACCCGAAGCCAGCATGGCCTTTGCCCTGGCGCTGCACGAGCTGGCGACGAACGCAGCCAAATATGGCGCCCTCTCCAACGATACGGGTATCGCGACGCTGCACTGGTCGGTGGACGGGATGGAGGACGACGCACGGCTGTCCGTGCAATGGTCGGAGCGTGGCGGCCCGCCCGTCACCCCGCCGCGATGCAAAGGCTTCGGTTCCGTTCTGATCGAACGGTCGCTGCGGTCCTATTTCAAGGAATTGTCCGCGACCGATTACCGTCCCGAGGGACTGATGCTGAAGCTGAGGGGGCGCCTGGCGGACGCCGCCCTCTGATACGGGACGCAGGCGAGGATCAGGCTATGCCGGTCGCGCAGACCATGATCCTCCCCCCAGCGCGCGGGCCAGTGCGACGGTGGCGGTCAGGCGTCGGGTCTGCAGCGACAGGGCGCTTTGCTGGTCGCGGAGCAGGCTTTCCTGGGCGGTGGCGACATCCAGATAGGTGGCCGCGCCCTTGATATAGCGATCCAGCGCGATGGCACTGGTGCTGGCGGCGGATCGGACCGCCTGATCCTGTGCGGCCTGCGCCTCGTCGAGATGACGCAACGTGGCCAGGGCATCCTCGACGTCCTGGAATGCTCCCAGGGCACGGACCCGATAGTCGGCGGCGGCGGCATCCCAGTCCGCCCGCGCGGCGGCGACATCGGCGCGCCGCTTGCCGCCGTCGAACAGGTTGAGGATCGCGCCCGGTCCGACTGCCCAGAAGATGTTCGGGGCCGCGATCAGTCCCGCCAGCGCCGTGCCCTGGAATCCGCCTGTGCCGCCCAGCGTGATCTGCGGAAAGAACGCCGCCTTGGCTACGCCGATCCGCGCATTGGCCGCCGCCATGCGCCGCTCGGCCGCCGCGATATCGGGGCGCTTGGCGAGCAGGGTCGAGGGGACGCCGACCGGAATGCTCGGCAGGTGGAGCGGGGTATCGCGTTCCGGGATGGAAAACACCGAGGCGGGCTGGCCGACCAGGCTGGCGATCGCATGCTCGGTCACGGCGCGATCGGCCTGCAATGCGGCATATTGCGCCCGGGCTTCGCCGAGCAGCACGCCCGCCCGGCCGACATCCATGCCCGTCGCGATGCCGCCGCGGAAGCGGTTGCGGGTCAGGGCGTCGGCCTTGGCGAAGGCATCGATCGTCTGGGTGAGCAGCGCCAGTTGCTGGTCCTGCCCCCGCAGGCGCACGAAGTCGGCCGCCAATTGCCCCTGAAGCGCCAGCTTGACCGCCGCCATATCGTCGCGGCTGGCCTCGGCGAGCGCGCGGCCGGAGGCGACCGAGTTGCGCACGCGCCCCCACAGGTCGGCCTCATAGGATATGTCGCCGCCCAGCGTCGCGGCGGTATAGAAATCCGGCTGCGAACCGCCGCGCAACGGGCGCTCGTCCGACTGTCGGTTGCGGAGGACGCTCGGCGTCAGTTCGACACGGGGAAACAGCCCGGAACGCGCGCCCGCCAGGGTGGCGCGGGCCATGTCATAGCGGGCCAGCGCCCCCGCCAGCGTCGGATTGTCGCTGTCGATCCGCGCCTCCAGCCGGTCGAGCAGCGGATCGCCGAAGCCGGTCCACCAGGCGGCGGGCAGGGCGGTGGCGGCGGTCGCATCGACGGGCTTCCACACCCCGTCCCCGGCGGCCGGTATCTCCTTGAACGCGACGGGGGCGGGCAGGGCTGGCGGGCGATAGGCGGGGGCCATCGAGCATCCGCCCAGCAGCGCCAGCGCGGCACCGGCGAGCCAGCGGGTCAGGGGCTTAGCCATGATGGTTCTGCCCGACGCGGACCAGTTCGCCTTGCGCCAGCGAGTCCGGCGGGTTGTCGACGATCTGTTCGCCGGGCGTGATGCCGGACAGGACTTGTACGGTCGGGCCATTGTCCTGCCCGATATGGACCTGATGCATCACGACATGGCCGCGCGGATCGACGGTGGCGACCTGAGCCCCGCCCGCGCCGAACAGGATCGCGCTGGACGGCACCTGTGCCGCGCCCGGCTGTCCGGGCAGATCGAACCGCGCCTGGGCATAGCCGCCGGGTTTCAGCAGGCCGTCGGGATTGTCGGCGAGCAACTGGACCCGGAAAGCGCCGGACTGGGGATCGACCGCGCTCGACAGGCCCGCGACCGTCGCGGTGAAGCGGCGGCCCGGAAAGGCGGGGACGGTCAGCGTCGCGGTCATGCCCGGCTTGATCGTGGCCGACAGCGACTGCGGGACGTTGACATAGACCCTGATCCGATGCGTGTCGGCGACGCCGAACATCGGTGCCTGGGCGGCGGCACCGGGGCCGACCAGATCGCCGACCTCGGCATTGCGCGCCGTGACGACACCGGCAAAGGGCGCGCGGACCACGGCATAGCGCTTCATCGCCTCCAGCCGCGACAGGGCGGCGCGCGCCTCGGCGACACCGGCGGTCTTGACCGCGAGATCGCCGTTCTTCTCGTCGACCTCCTGCTTGGACACCGAGGAGGTGGTCAGCAGGTCGCTCCAGCGCGCCGCCGTACTGCGCGCCAGCTTTTCATGCGCAACGGCGCTGGCAAGTGCGGCACGGGCCTGGCCGATCTGCTGGTCGAGTTCGGGCGTGTCGATGATCCCCAGCGCCTGTCCGGCCGCGACATGCGCGCCGATGTCCTGCGACCAGCTGCGCACATAGCCGCCGACACGGGGGAAAAGCCGCGCGGCTTCCCAGGCCTCCAGCGTGGCGGGCAGGTCAAGCGCTTCGCTCGCCGCGCCACGCTGGACGGGGATCAGGTGGACGGTCGGGATGGCGTTGGTGGCGGACCAGCTGGCCGCCGCCGCGACGTCATGGCCTCGGGTCAGGGTTCCCACGCCCACCGTGCCGATCGCCAGCACGGCGGCGGCAAGGCCTGCGATCTTCAGGCCCTTGGGGCTGGGCGTGTCGGCCGACACAGCGGGGGCCGGGGCGGCGTCATGCATGGATGGCTTCTCCGTTGGGCATAAGGGGGGTGGGCGCGGTCGCCTTCTGGCGGCGATGCGCGAGGGCGAAGACGACGGGGACGAAGACGAGCGTGGCGAGCGTGGCGCAGAGCAGCCCGCCGATCACGGCACGGCCGAGCGGCGCATTCTGCTCACCGCCTTCGCCCAGGCCCAGCGCCATGGGGGCCATGCCGATCATCATCGACAATGCGGTCATCAGGACCGGGCGGAAGCGGGTGGCCCCGGCTTCCATCGCGGCCTGGATCGCATCGCCGCAGGCGGCCAGCCGCTCGCGGGCGAAGCTGACCACCAGCACGCTGTTCGCGGTCGCCACGCCCATGCACATGATCGCGCCGGTCAGCGCGGGGACGCTGAGCGGCGTGTGCGTCGCGAACAGCATCCACACGATCCCGGCGAGCGCGGCGGGCAGGGCGGACACGATCACCAGCGGATCGATCCAGCTCTGGAAGTTCACGACGATCAGCAGGTAGATCAGGATGACCGCACCCGCGAGGCCGAGGATCAGGCCGGTGAAGGCGGTGTTCATCGTCTCCACCTGTCCGCGCATCGCCACGGTCGCGCCCTTGGGAAGCTGGCTCTTGGTCTGGGCGAGCACCCGATTGATGTCGGCTGCCACCGCGCCCAGATCGCGACCCTGCGGCGTCGCATAGACGTCGAACACCGGCTGCACCGCATAATGCGACACCAGCGCGGGGCTGGGTTCCCGGTGCAGCGTGCCCAGCGCCTGCAGCGTCTGGAAGCTGCCCGGCGCGCTGCCGGTGATCGGCAGGTTGTCGAGCTGTTCGATGGTGCTGGCCCGATATTGCGGCGACTGCACGACGATCGGATAGGACACGCCGTTCTTGGGGTTGAGCCAGAAGGTCGGCGCGACCTGAGAGCTGCCTGCGAGATTGACCGACAGGCTGCGGGTCACGTCATTCTCGGTGATCCCCAGGCGGCTCGCCTGGGCGCGGTCCACGTCGACCGCATATTCGGGATAGTTGGACGCCTGTTGCAGGCGGACATCGGCCAACCCCGGCACCTTCGACAGCCGGGCGACCAGCATCCGGGCATAGGCCTCGTTTCCCTTGGTGTCAGGCCCGGCGACCTGCACGTCGATGGGGGCGGGCGAACCGAAGTTCAGGATCTGGCTGACGATATCGGCGGGCAGGAAGGCGAAGGACGAGCCGGGGAAGTCGCGGGGCAGCTGTTCGCGCAGCGCCTTGACGAAATCGGGCGTCGGGCGATGGCCTTCCTTCAGCGTGACCAGGATGTCGCCGTCCTGCGGGCCGACGCCGCCGGTGTTGGAATAGGCGCGGTTGATGCCGCTGACCGGCAGGCCGATATTGTCGACGATGGTGTCCAGCTGGTCGGCGGGAATGACCTGGCGGATGCGGTTTTCGATATGGTCGAACAGCGCCGCCGTCTCCTCGATCCGGGTGCCGACGGGGGCGCGGACGTGCAGGCTGATCTGGCCCGCATCGACCGCGGGGAAGAAGTTGCGGCCCAGCATCGGCACCAGCGCGAAGGACATCAGCACCACGATCATGAAGCCGATGACGAAGGGCCGCCGCCGGGCGAGCGCGAAGGCGAGCAGGCCGGTGTAATAGCGGCGCACCGCCTCGAACCGACGCTCGAAGCCATGCTGGAATCGGCGCAGCGGGTTGCGGCTCTCCGGGCGTCCGGCCTGCGCGTCGTGGCTGACCATCACCTCGGCGGTGTGGGGGCTGGCATGATCGCGCAGCAGGTAATTGCCCATGGTCGGCACCAAGGTGCGCGACAGGACGAACGAGGCGATCATCGCGAACACCACCGCCATCGCCATCGGCGCGAACAGGAAGCCCGCGACGCCCGGCAGGAAGAACATCGGTACGAAGGCGATGCAGATGCACAGCAGCGAGACGAAGGCCGGGCCGACGATCTGCTTCGCGCCGTCCAGGATCGCGTCGCGCACCGACTTGCCCTGCTCCAGGTGCCAGTTGATATTCTCGATCGTGACGGTCGCGTCGTCGACCAGGATACCGACCGCCAGCGCCAGCCCGCCCAGCGTCATGATGTTCAGCGTCTGCCCGGCCAGCGCCAGCCCGGCGATGGCGGCCAGGATGGCCAGCGGGATGGATGCGGCGATGATGACCGTCGAGCGCCACGAGCCCAGGAACAGCAGGATCATCAGGCTGGTCAGCGCGGCGGCGATCACGCCTTCTCGCATCACGCCCGACACCGCCGCCTTTACGAACACCGACTGGTCGGACAGCGGCTTGACGCTCAGGCCCGGTGGCAGCGTCGCCTCCAGCCTGGGCATCAGCGCCTTGACCTGATCGACGATGGCGATGGTCGAGGCTGAACCGCTCTTCAGTACCGTCATCAGGACCGAGCGTGCGCCATCGACGCGCACCTCGTTGCGCTGCGGCGGCGATCCGTCGCGGACATGCGCCACGTCGCGCATCAGCACGGTCGTTCCGTCGATCGTCCTGATCGGCAGGTCGTTGAGATCGTCGATCGCGTCGGGACTGTTGTTCAGGCGGAGATTATATTCATACTGGCCGATCTTGGCGGTGCCCGCAGGCACGATCTGGTTCTGCTGCGCCAGCGCGTTGGCGACATCGGTCGCCGACAGCCGGTGCGCCTGAAGCGCGGCGGGATCGAGGTCGATCTGGATCTGGCGCTCCTTGCCGCCATAAGGCGAGGGGATCGCGGCCCCCTGCACCGAGGCGAGCGCGGGGCGGATCATGTTCTGGCCGAGGTCGTAAATCTTCTGTTCGGACAGGCCCTTGCCCGAAAGCGCAAGTTGCAGGATCGGCACGGTCGAGGCGTTGTAGTTCAGGATCAGCGGCGGGGTGATGCCCGGCGGCATCTGCTTCAGCACGGTCTGCGAGGCCGAGGTCACCTGCGCGGTGGCGGTGCGGATATCGACGCCGGGGCGGAAGAAGATCTTCACGATGCCCACGCCCGACAGCGACTGGCTTTCGATATGGTCGATGTCGCCGACGGTCGCGGACAGCGACCGCTCGTAATAATAGATCACCCGCCCCGACATGTCGCGCGGCGGCAGGCCGCGATAGGTCCATACCGCCGCGATCACGGGAATGCGGATGTCCGGGAAGATGTCGGTCGGTGTCTCGACCGCCGCGATCCCGCCCCCCAGCACGATCAGGATCGCGAGGACGACGAAGGTATAGGGTTTGCTGAGGGCGAGCTTGACGAGCTGAAGCATGGGCGTCCCGGTGACCGTCAGGGATGGGCGGTGTCGGCGACGGCGCGGGGATCGAGGGGGTGGGGAACCCGCAGTCCGTCGTCGACGGGGGGCTCCATCGCGCCATATGCGGGCGCAGGCGACTTAAATGAATTTCACGCCGGTCGGGGCAGCGCGATGCGCACGCACAGGCCCGACGCGGCATCCGACAGGCTGAGGCGGAAGCCATGCAGGTGCAGGATCGCCACGACCAGGCTGAGGCCCAGGCCGCTGCCCGGAATGTCCTGCATGCCCTGTCCCCGATGGAACCGGCGCAGCACCGCATCGCGTTCGTCGGCCGCGATGCCGGGGCCGTCGTCACGAACCTCGATCGCGCGTCCTTGGCCGTCCTCGACCAGGGCGATCGCGACGCGACCGCCGGGGCGGCCGAACTTGATGGCATTGTCGAGCAGGTTGCTCAGCGCCTCGAACAACAGCTTGTCGTCGCCATTCACCGACCATGATCGCGTCGCGACCGACAGGGTGATGCCGCCATCCTCGGCCAGCGGTTCGTAGAGATCGGCCACCTGTGTGACGAGGGTGCCCAGATCGACGGTGCGGAACCCGGCACGGCGCCGCCCCGCCTCCAGCTCGGAAATACGCAGCAAGGCGGCGAACCGCTCCAGCACCAGATCGAGGTCGGCAGTCGCCTGTCGGATGCCCGTCGTCACCTCGACCGTGTCCTGCGGCCGATGCTGCAAGGCGTTCAGCGTGGCGCGGACGCGGGTGAGGGGGGTGCGCAGGTCGTGCGCGATGGCATCGGTCGCGCCCTTGACCTGGGCGACGACGCGACCGACCTCTTCGACCGTCGCATTCACCGTCGTCGCGAACTGGTCCAGCTCGTCATGCCGTCCCGCGATCGGCATCCTGACAGAGAAGTCGCCCGCCGCGATCTCCCGGCTGGCGCGTTGCAGCGCCCGGACCCGGCGGAGCGGTGCCCGGCTGAACCAGATCGCGGCGGTCGTGACGCATAACAGGGTCAGCAGGCCGCTGACGATCAATGTTTCCAGGATCGTGCGGCGCAGGTCACGCAGCAGGCTGATGTCGCGCCCGACCAGCAGCGTCTCCCCCTCGCGGGTGCGCAGTGCGACCAGCCGCAACGGGCCGCGCGATCCGCCGTCGACATCGACGGGCAGGCCGGGCGGCAGGGGGCGCGACAGGCGGATATTGCCGACGACCGGGGTGCCGTCGGCGGCGATCAGCGACAGATAGTTGAAACCGGCACGGTCGCGCCGCAGCTCGTACCGGATACGATCGGGCAACTGGTCGGCGGGGACCTGCAACAGGCGCTGCGCGGCGGCATGAAGGATCCGATCGCTGCGCGCGGTCAGGTCGCGGGCGGTGGCGACATAGACGACGCCCAGCATCGCGATCAGCCCGACGACGAACACCGCCCCCAGCATGGCCGAAAGCCGGAACGTGCTGATCCGGATGATATCGCGCCAGCGCAGCGGCGAGTCAGCCCTCGAAGAGATATCCCTCTCCCTTCACCGTCAGGATCGGGGACGGTCGGCCCGGCCGGTCGATCTTCTTGCGCAGCCGGGCGATATGGACGCTGATGAGATTGGCACCCGGATCGAAATAATAGCCCCAGACCCGCTCGAAGATGATCCGTCGGGTCATGACCTCGCCCTGGTTGCGCATCAGGAATTCGAGCAGGCGGAACTCCATGTGGAGCAGCCGGACCGGCTCGCCGTCGACCTTGACCGTGCGGCGGACCAGGTCGCATTCGATCCCGCTGCCGCGCAGCACCACCGCCTCGGCCTGTTCGCGCCGCCGCAGCAGCACCTCGACCCGCATCGCCATCTCGGCGAAGTCGAACGGCTTGGTCAGATAGTCGTCGCCCCCTGCGCGCAGCCCCGCGATCCGCTCGTCCACGTCGCTCAGGGCGCTGAGCATCAGGACGGGAATGGTGATATGCCGTTCGCGAAGCCGGGCGACCAGCGTCAGGCCGTCCAGTCCGGGCAACATCCGGTCCAGCGTGATCGCGTCGAAGGCTTCACGGGTGGCCAGGTCCAGCCCGCTATCGCCATCGGCGGCCCGGCTGGCGCTATGCCCGTGCCGATCCAGTTCGGCCATGATGGCCGCAGCGGTGGCGTCGTCGTCTTCGATGACCAGAATGGCTGCCATGGCGCATGGCATAACCCCACAGCCGCGACATGGCCAAGGCGCATCGCCGCAGGTGAAATTCATTTAAGTCGGCAGTCGCGGCCTTTGGAGCGACAGGCATCCCTCTCACGGACTCGGTTCAAAAGGGATTCGAATGCGCCGCTCCCGAACATGGATGATCGTTATCCCGCTCGGCCTGATCGCTTGTCCTGCCATGGCCTCGCAGAACGAGAGGGACATGAGCAACGACTGTTTCGACGTGGCGGCCCCCATGGCAGAGGCGACGCCCTGTTTCGAACCCGGCCGTCACACCCGGCCCCATCATGCTCGCCCCCGTCACGCTCGCCATGGTGGCAACGCAACCGGCCTGGCCCCGACGAAAAGCGATACGGCAGGTAGCGATGGGCGGGCGAACCCGTCCCAATAGCCATCGAGCGGCGGTGCGCCCCTTGACGGCGTGAAGTGAAATAGCGGTGCCGACAGAAGGAGTTATGACCGACTTTCTATAAACCTGCCCTTTACGTTCTGCCGATAGGGCGAACGGATGGACTGCCGATTCTCCTGTCATGGAATGTCTCGACGACGGCATCGCACGTCACGTTTCCCGGCATCCGCCCTTCTCGCCAGGCTTGCCGCCGATCGGCGCGGAAACGTCATGCTGTTATGGGCGTTTTTCCTCATCCCGCTGGTGGCCCTTGTGGGATCGGGGATCGACCTGGGCACCGAATATGTGGCGCGCAAGCAGATGCAGATCGCGTGCGATGCCGCGGTGCTGGCCGGTCGGCGCGCGATGACCAGCGGAACCGTCGATGACGGCGTGCGGACCGAGGCGGCCAAATTCTTCAACTTCAATTTTCAACAGGGCATGTTCGGATCGAAGCCGTTCGCGCCCTCCATCTCCAGCGCCACGACGTCGAAGACGACGGTCGTCATCAATGCCGCGACCACGATCCCGACATCGCTGATGCGGATATTCGGCTTCGCCGAGCTGCCGGTGAGCGTCAGCTGCAACGCCGCCCAGGATTTCGTGAACACGGATATCGTCTTCGTGCTGGATACGACCGGCTCGATGCGGGACAAGGCGACGCCCAGCGACTCCCAGACCAAGATCGAGGCGCTGCGTTCGGCCGTGCTGGCGCTATATAATCAGCTGGCGCCGGTTCAGAAACAGCTGGAGGCGTCTGGCATGCGTCTTCGCTATGGCGTCGTTCCCTATGCCAGCGCCGTGAATATCGGCAAAGCGATCCTGGCGGCCAATCCCAATTACATGCTGTCCGGCCCATGGACCTATCAATCCCGGCAGGTCGTGACCGCGAGGATGAGTTCAGACTATTGCGACTATTACTACGGCAGCTACGATTCCTGGACCCGTCGCTGCACCTATTTCCAGTATCTTCCCCGGACGTTCGACACCTCGCGATATGTGTCGGGGGCAAGCGTCAACGTGGCGGACCTGATCGGCACGGCCGATGACAGCGGCGATACGCCGGTTCAAACCACGCCCAAAAACGTCACTTGGGCGGGATGCGTCGAAGAGCGGCAGACGGTGCGCATGGGGGTGAACGATACGGCAATTCCGGTCGGGGCCACCGATCTCAATATCGATCTGATACCGAACAGTACGGAAACCAAATGGAAGCCCTATTGGCCGGAAGTGGAATATACCAGTTACAGGTTGCGTTCCTATAGCAATCGCTTCAAGCCGCAAGTTGCTTGCCCGTCTCCGGCCGCGTCCATGCAGGGATGGACGCTGGATGACTTGAACAGGTATCTCAACACTCTGGTCCCGGACGGCGGCACCTATCACGACAATGGGATGATGTGGGGCGCGCGCTGGGCTTCGTCCGGGGGAATTTTCGGCAGCAAGAATCCGGAAAAATACAACATGATGCCTGTCAAGAAGTACATCATCTTCATGACGGACGGACTGTTCGATACCGGCTATGCTGGCCTCTATTCGTCCTATGGAGTCGAGAGGCTCGATGGTCGCGTCACACCTGGTGGCGACTATTCCGACGAAGCCGATCAGCTTGCCCGCCACAAGCAGCGCTTCAATCTGCTGTGCTCGCAGGCCAAGTCCATGGGATACTCCATTTGGGTGATCGGCTTCGCCACGTCGCTCGATGCGTCGCTGACCAACTGTGCGAGCACGCCCAGCCAGGCGTCCACCTCGTCAAACCAGGCGGCATTGATCGAGCGTTTCGTTGAAATCGGCAAGAATATCGGCGCCTTGAGGCTGACCCAATGAGGGCGGGACGGGGCGGCGTGCTGCGCCGGATCGGCCGCGATCATCGCGGCGCCTCGGTCGTCGAGTTCGCCCTGATCTCGGTGCCCGCCATCGTGATCATGTGCGGCCTGTTCGACCTGGGCTACCGCCAATATGCCGCGACGCAGGTCCAGGATGCGCTGGACCGTGCGGCCCGGCGGGTCACGATCGGGACCGATACGACGTCTGCGCAGTTGACCGCGATGGTTTCCGACAGCGTCAAGGCGATTTCGCGGGACGCCGATGTCATCGTCGTTCCCACCAGCTACGGCAAATTCCAGCAGGTGGCCAAGCCCGAACCGATCACCACCGACACGCCGCCGCTGGGCCAGTATAATGCCGGGGACTGTTTCCTCGACATCAATGGCAACGGCGTCTGGGATGCCGATGGCGCACGGGCGGGGACGGGTGGTTCCGACGATGTGGTGCTGTACACCGCGACGGTGACCTATCCCGAGATCGTGCCGATGAGCCGATTGATCGGATGGAGCGCGATGACCAGGCTGACCGCCACGACGATGTTGAAAAACCAGCCCTATGCCTCGCAGGCCGAGCCGGTGACCCGATGCCGATAGGGTGCCTTGCCAGGCGGCTCAGATGTGTGGCGGGCAATCGACGCGGCGTGGCGATGATCGAATTTGCACTTGCCGCGCCGGTGATCCTGTTCGTCGGCCTGGGCGGGGTCGAGATCGGCAATTACGTCACCGCGAACCTGCGGATTTCGCAGATCGCGATGGCGGTCGCCGATAACGCCGGTCGGGTCCGCACCTCGATCGACGAAGCCGATGTGACGGAGATCATGATCGGCGCCATGAAGATGGGCGAGCCGCTCTCCCTGGCGTCCAGGGGGCGGATCATCCTGTCCGACCTCGAGCAGCGGACGTCGACCACCGGAATGGGGGGCAAGGGGCCGGTCTCGGCCAGCAACCCCAACGGCTACCGCCAATGGTTCCGGTGGCAGCGTTGCGCCGGTGCGCTGGCGGCACCGTCATCGATCGGTGGTCCGATGAACGATGCCGGTGCCCCGATCACCAATCTGGACGACAAGACGAATGACGATCATGGCGCGGTGGAAACCGCGTCGACCATCGACGGCGTCGGCACGTCCGGACGCCAGATCGCCGCTGCGGGCGGCACGGCCGTGATGGTGGTCGAGGTCGTCTATGATTACCAGCCCGTCGCGCCGGTCAGCCTGATCACCGCCGCGTTCGGCAAGCTGAGGATCAAGCGCGTCATCGCCTTCAATGTCCGCGAGAGAAACAGCTATTCCCTGCGCAACGACGGCAAGCTGACCGGCGTCAAGCGCGCGGACTGCCAGATCTATGGCGCGACGGCTCCGATGGTCTGAACGGCGCGCCAGCCACCCAGGCCGAAGGCCTAGGCGGCGTGTCGGGTGGATCGCAGCGCCCCGACGCCATGGTCCGGCGTCATCAATCCGGGCCTGCCCAGCAGATAGCCCTGTGCTTCGTTGCATCCCTCCGCGCGAAGGAATTCGAGTTGCGAAGGCGTCTCCACGCCCTCGGCCAGGATGGGAATCGACAGGCTTTCACCCAGCGCCAGAACCGCCCGAATGATCGCGGCCGACTGTGGCGCGATATCCAGTTCGGTCATGAACGAGCGGTCGAGCTTGATCTTGTCGAAGGGGAAGGAACGCAGCGTCGACAGCGACGAATAGCCGGTGCCGAAGTCATCCATGGCAATCGACACCCCCAGCGACTTCAGCTGGCGCAACACATGGGTCGTACGCTCGGGATCCGTGATCATCGCGGACTCCGTGATTTCCAGCTCCAGCCGGGTGGGCGCCAGGCCGGTTTCGATCAGGATCTGGTGGACCAGCCGGGGCAAATCGACATGGCCGAGCTGGACGGGGGACAGGTTCACCGCGATCTTCCACGGGGTGGGCCAGGTCGCCGCTTCCCGACAGGCGCGTCGCAGGACCCATTCGCCGATCGGCAGGATCAGGCCCGTCTGTTCGGCGATGGCGATGAACTCGAACGGCGAAACGCTGGTGCCATCGGGTTTCGTCCAGCGCAGCAGCGCCTCATATCCGGTGATGTCGCCCGTCTCGACCGAGGCCTGGACCTGCCAATGGATGGCGAACTGGTCATGGTCCAGCGCGTCGCGCAGTTCGGTGGCGATACGACGGCGGGTGCGGACCGTCTGGTCCATTTCCTCCTCGTAAAAGCAGAAGTCCGTCGCGATGCTCGATTTCGCCCGGTACATGGCGAGGTCGGCATTGTTGATGAGGGCCGATATCTCGTCCGCATCCTGCGGCCACAGTGCGACGCCGACGCTCATGCCGCAGCTCAGCGTCGAGCGGTCATATTCCACGGGCAGGGTGATCGCGGTCCGCAGGCGATCGATCAGGTCGATCGCATCCTCGTGATTGTCGATGCCGATGAGCGCGACGAATTCGTCGCCGCCCAGCCGGGCCAGGAACTCGCCGGGCCGCGTCAGCGCCTTCATCCGCATGCCGATCGTCGCCAGCAGATGGTCCCCCGCAGCATGGCCATGCGTGTCGTTGACTTCCTTGAACCGGTCGAGATCGATCGACAGCAAGGCCAGCGGACGCCCCGGTCCTTCCGGTGCCGCCTGGCGATGCGACCATTCCAGAAACGATGCGCGATTGGGCAACCCGGTCAGGCCGTCATTGCGCGCCAGATGCGCGATGCGCCGCTCCTGCGCCAGTCGCTGACGCACGTCGCGAAGCGCGTAGATCATGTGGGATTTCGTCTCGCTCGTATCGACGCGAAGGGCGATCTCGACGGGGATGGGGGTGCCGTCGACGGCTTGCAGAGTGCGCTGCGCAAGCGAACCGGGCCTGACCGACCCGATGTCCGAAACCCAGCGATGCAGCGATTGGCCCAGGACATCGTCGTCGGTGCCCAGAAGATCGGTGAAGGCGCCGTTCGCGGCGACGATCACGCCGTCGCTTTCCACGATCATCGCATCGACACTGCCCTCCATCACCTGGGCCAGGCGACGCTGCGAGGCGATATGCGCCGACGTATCGAGTACGGAGGTGGCAAACCCCGTGCCGAGCACCAGCAGCCCGACCGCCGCCACCGCAAACGCCATGATCATCGTGGCGCTCTGGCTGTCCGCCTGACCCAGGTCCGGGGCGACGGGAATGACCGTCAGGGCCGCCATGCCCGTGAAATGAAGCAGGGCGATGCTCGTGACCATGAGTGCGGTGGCAGGCCATGGATTGCCCCGCTCGTCGCCCGACAGGGCGCGGCTGAACGCCAGCGCCCCGAAGAGAATGGAAAACAGGATCGACGCGGCCACATAGGCTGGCGACCATTCCACCAGCCCCCTGGCCGCGAAAGCCATCATGCCGGTATAGTGCATCGCGGTGACCGCCAGGCCGAAGAGCATGCCCCCCGCCGCCGGGGCAAACGTCCGACGACGGGCCGCGACGGCCAGTGCGATGGAACTGCCGAAGATGGCGATAACAAGGGACAGGGCGGTGAGCGGCGGGTCATAGGCGACCGCCACGCCCGGCTGGTACGCCATCATCGCGATGAAATGCGTGCACCAGATGGTCGCGCCGGTCGATACGCCGCCCATGAACACCCAGGCCAGAAAGGTGCCCGGATCGGCGGAGCGCAGCCGCTGGAGCAGTCTTATCGTGACCGCGGATCCCGTCAGGCAGAATATCGCGGCAAGCACGACCAGACCGAGATCATGGTCATGGGCGAGGCAGGTTAGAAAGCGCATCGGTCCTCCAGACCGGCGGCGTTAGGAACATAAGTTAAACCACTGCCTAAAATGGACAGTTAAGAGATGTGGTTAATATCGCCCGCTATGGCGGCAGCCGATCCATCCCGTACCGAGGGCAGTGGCGATTTCCGGCGCACTGGCATGGTGAACGGCGGGGGCGTGTCGCGCCCTCCCATTCCCTTGATCGTTAATGTCAGGCGTGAAGCGAGACCGTATCGACGTGGACGCGCCGCTCTGGCGACCGGATGCGGAGCGCGTGACCGCCCCGACTCTGACGACCGTGCGCCACGTCTCCCCCAGGTTTCGCTCCGAAGTCTGTCCGGTGGCCGACCTCACGCCTCCCGGATATCGGGAAAGCTGTAGAGGGAGGGTTCGTCCTCTGCCGTTCCCGTGGCAAACACCGCCATGTCGTCGGGCTGTATCTCCAGTTTCGCCCAGCGGTCCCAGCCGATATGGATAAAGTCCGGGGGGCCGAAGACCCGCACCGCGCGGGCATATTCGTCGCCGCGAAAACCCACGAAGTGCAGGGCCATCCGGCTGGCTCAGGCGCCTTCGCGCCGCGCGCCGGCGATCATGCGCCGGGCGATCTCCCGAACCGCCGCGTCGTCCTTGTCCGAACCGTCCGAAGGATCACCCAGATGATCGAGGCTGGCCTCGAGAAAGTCGAGCAGGCCCGGATGCCGGGCCTCGACATATTCCATCGTCTTGAACAGCAGATGCTCGGTCGCGATCTCGCGGCGGCGGGTCTGGGCGGCTAAATCCATCATCCTGTCCTTCTTCAGCTTTTTGGAGCCGGGTGAACGCACGACCTTCCCGATCGGGCAAACGCATTCCTCAGCCATGCCATCGCCGCCGCCCCGCGCCGACTGATCGCGCGCTTCCGCAAGAGGATCAGAACAGAATGGCGCCGCCCGTGACCAGACGCAGATGGGGCGCGGCCGGGTTGAGGCCCGTCGCCGCCAGAATGTCGAGTTGAAGGACTTTGGTCGGCCGCCAGGCCGCCGACAGGGCGGCCAGGGCCAGCGTCTCATGCTGATCCGGTTCGTCGTCGCGTTCCAGCGACAATTCGGCCGTGGCCGTCACCGCATCAGTGAATTTGTAACGCAGGCCGGTAATCTCGTTATAGGCGAGGTGTCGGCCCATGCCGGACCGGTTCGCCGCCGCATCCGCCTCTCCCGTCACGGCGATCGCCAGCTTTTTGGTCAGCTCATATTGGACCGGGATGATGATCCCCGTCGACCAGCTTCCCGCGCCGATCGGATAGCGCCCCGTTGGCGCGGTCACAAAGGCCTGGACGCCCGCCGAGAAAGGCTTGCCTTTTTGCCCGGCCAGATGCTGGCGGACCGCGAAGGTCACATCGCCGGTGCCCGTGGCGGTGTCGATCATGGCCGTGGCCTTGTCGCGTGTCCGGTCGCGGCCATAGCCGACCCAGTCGAGCTGAAGCTCGGTATTCTTGCCGATACCCACGCGGGTCAGGATGTCGGCGGTGACGATATGGTCTTCACGCTGATCAGGTTGGTCGTCCCGCTGCCAGTCCAGCGTGGATACCTCGAAATGCACCCGCCCCGGCTCGGTCGTGCAGCTCGACCCGCCCAGGTTCGGCCTCGTCGGGCAGAAGCGGGGTTCGTCTTCGGCAAGGGCAGGAACCCCGACCGTCATCATCACAGCGGCCAGCAGCCAACCCAAAGCCTTCACCATCGCTGTCCCCTGTAACTATTTGATTCACAAGCCTTGCATCGGTTTGTCGGCGCGATGCAACGGTAAAGCCGTGAGCGGTTTCCACGGGAGCGCGCCTGGCGAGCCATGGGAGAACCGCCCATCGCGCAAAGGCCCTTGAGCCGAATGTCCGTCCCTTACGTATGAACTGCCGGATATATGATGGCCGGCCGTCGGCATTTGATCGCGTCCGACGCCGCGGGAACCCGGGGCGGGGGGCGACGATCATCTTCAACCCGGGGCGCGCAGGCGGCGAAAGGAGGCGAGGGACCCCCATGATTTCCAAGGCCCGTATCGGATGGCTGCTCCATCGATCGCCCGGAAAATAGGGTTTCGTGCGGCCCTTATCAGCCTGTCCAGCCGATTTCGTATGTCGCGAAATACGCTGTCGACCTTTCTGGGTGCCTTCATCTTTTCCGTCGTCGGCATCATCGGCCTGCAAGCACGGCTCTATGGCGCGAAGGGGCGCGTGCTGCTCCTGATCTCCACGGTCTGGCTCGTGGTGCCGTGGCCGTGACCCTGTTGCGCTGGATCGCCGCTTTCGGGCGCATGTCGGACGTGATCGACCGGGCCGGGGATGCGGCACGATCCGCGATCGTGACATTCGCGAAAGATCCTCATCAGGCCGGGCGGCCGGCCGTCGAGCGCAATTCCGAGCACCCTGGTACATAAGGGGCGTCGGCTGCTCCGGGCGGTCGGCGGTCATGCCGACCTGGATGACGAATTGTCGGGGACCTTCGCCATCGAGCGGCATCGCGATTTCGACCATGATCCTCGGCTGGGGCAGATCGCCCTGGGCGAGATTGCCGGACGCGCGCTGGCGCCCGAGACCCATGATCCGGGTGCCGCGATCGAGGTGTTGAACGCGCTGCTCGGAACCCTCAGCGAACTGCCCGCGCAGCCGCCATCTTCAGACGAAGAGCAGCCGCCGGTCTATGGGCCGCGTCCTTCCGTCGACGATCTGATCCGTACCGGTTTCGCACCGATCATGCGGGAGGGCGCCGGGGAAGATGAGGTGACCATTCGCGCCCTCAAGGTGCTTCATGCAGTGGGGGGAACCCGGCCACATGCCTTCCCGACCACGCAGGCGCTCACAACCGAGCTGAAGCAGAATATCGAGCGGATGATGCTCGATCAGGCCGCGCTGGCCAGAACGCTGGCCGTCTATCAGGATCAAGTGTCCGCTGCGGGCTACTGAACCGCTCTGCAACGGTAGTCATTTTACCTGCAATTGTGATGATGGAGTAGGCTGTTTTAAAGAAAACGGGATAAAATGCGTGAAGTGCTGTTTGGTTCCCTGAAAATAACTGTCGATCAGGATGTGCGGGAATTTTGAAAATTGGCGCATTTGAAGAATGTATACCGCTTCTTAACGGAGTGCTTCCTATCAGCCTGCCCGTCGTGACTGGGATCGGTGCCCTATATGCTCGCCTTGGCGTCATCGGTGCTCAAGATCCGGGATCATGGCCCCTAGTCAGCTTGTCGCCAAATGTCTGCGTATGGCAGGAGGCGAATATCACCGGAACATGATCTTATGCGCTTTTTCGATAACCTTACAATGGTAAGAAAACTTGCCCTGTGTTTGGGGGTTATTCTGGCGCTAACTTTGGCGACGAACCTTGTCATATACGCCAAAAAGAATCAGGTTCGCGAAACGACGAATATCAACGAGCATACGTACAAGGTCATCATGGCCTCGAACAAACTCGTCGAGGCGATGATCAATCAGGAGACGGGCCTTCGCGGTTATCTGTTGACCGGCCGCCGGGATTTTCTGGCGCCCTATGACCAGGGGGCGTCGGACTTCGACCGGGCCGTGACGGAAGCCCGCCGATTGACCAGCGACAATCCGGGGCAGCAGGCTCGCCTGACCGATGTCGATGCGCTGGCCAGGCGCTGGCGCGACGAGGTGGCGAAGCCCAATATCGCATTGATGACCGCGCCCGCGACCCAGGCGGAAGCGCGGGCCAGCGCGGCGAAGGGGCTCGGCAAGGCGCTGATGGACCGGCTGCGTGCGCAGGCGGGGGCCGTGATCGCCGCCGAAAACCTGCTGCTGGCCGAACGGCAGGCGTCGCAGGAAGCGGCCTTCGTCATGATCTCCCGCGCGATCTTCGGGGGCATGCTGGTCAGCCTGTTGCTGGCCATCGCCATCCTCGTCCTGCTGGTCCGGCAGATCGCCCGGCCGGTGAACGCCGTCACCCATGGCCTTACGGCATTGGCGAGCGGAGACATGGCCGTGACGTCGATCGATGTCGACCGGCGTGACGAGGTCGGGCAGCTGGCGGCCGCGCTCGACAATCTGCGCGGGCGATTGCTGGCGGCGGACGAGGCCAAGAACGCGCAGGCCAGGCTGATCGTCAACAGCGTGGGAGCGGCCCTGTCCAAATTGGCGGAGGGCGATCTGTTGTCCCGGCTGGATAGCGATCTCGACGGCCCCTTCGCTGCGATCAAGCGCGACTTCAATCGGGCGGCGGACGCGCTGCAGGCCGCCATGGCCCAGGTCTCGGCCTCGACCGGCGGCATCATCGAGGGCGCATCGGATATCCGGCAGGCCTCCGACGACCTGTCGCAGCGGACCGAGCAGCAGGCGGCCAGCCTGGAGGAAACCGCCGCCGCTATGGCCGAGATCACGACCACCGTGCGCAAGACGGCCGAGCAGGCGGGGCTGGCTCGCCAGATGGTCGGCCAGGCGAAGGACGAGGTGCAGCATTCCGGCCGGATCATGGAGGATGCGGTGGCCGCGATGAACGGGATCGAGCGTGCCTCGACCGAGATATCCGATATCATCTCGGTCATCGACGGCATCGCGTTCCAGACCAATTTGCTGGCGCTGAACGCCGGGGTCGAGGCGGCGCGGGCGGGTGATGCCGGAAAGGGCTTTGCCGTCGTCGCCTCGGAGGTTCGCGCGCTGGCGCAACGATCGGCCGATGCGGCCAAGGACGTCAAGGCGCGTATTTCGGTGTCCGCCGAGCAGGTCGATGCGGGGGTCGGCCTGGTCAACGAAACGGGCCAGGCGCTGGCGCGTATCGTGACGCGCATCACGGAGATCAACCATCTGATCAACGACATTGCCGTTTCCGCTGAAACCCAGAGCAGCGGGCTTCAGCAGGTCAATATCGCGGTCGGGCAGATGGACATGGTGACGCAGCAAAATGCCGCCATGGTCGAGGAGGCGACGGCGGCGGTCCGCAGCCTGGCGGGGGAGGCCGACGAACTCTCCCGGCAGATGGCGCGCTTCTCGATCGCCCATCATGGAGGACGGAGCGTGACGAATATCGCCAGCCTGGACGACCACCGTTATCGGCGGGCCGCCATCGGATAAGGTCGCTCCGGCGGCGGGCGTGAGGCGGACGATCGGCTGCGGCCTGCGCATGATGTCGCCGCGCCCAGACGATGATCGCCATCAGGCCCGGTATTTTCCCGCAGCGAGGGCGGCCCCTCGCTGCGGGGAATTCGACACGCAGGATGATGGAACGGATGGGGCGAGGGTGGGGGCTCGCCCATGGTATGGCCCGGGATGGTCGACCGATCCTTCGGCCGCTCGGCCTTTGGCCATGCCGAATGCCGTCGCGGCGAAAAACCGCGAGGCGATGGGGCGAGTGAGGCCAAGGGCTGCGCCCAGATCGCCGCAATCCGCCCGATAACGGTGTATTCCATGCCATGGCAGCGACGGTTTCTGGATGGACGAAAAGATGATGCCAGGCGCATCACCTCGACGAAGGCACAGATTCCCGCCGCTGTCCGACCCCGGCCTTCGCCGGGGCAGGCCCTGGCCGCTCGACCACGGATGTTTCACCTTCGCCAGCCAATGCTCGATACCGTGCTCCATCGCAGATGCGGGCGACGATGAGGTGAAAGGTGTATTTGCGGCGTGCCCGGCAGACGCGAAGCGCTTCGCGACGACCGGATCGGCAAATCTGTCCAGATGATGGTGCTTTGGGGTGTCGCTGTCGCATCCGCGCGGCTAGGGATTGGCGCATGATGGTCCGCGTCGGGCGGCCGCGCCGCTCGGTCGCCATCATATGCTTGGCAATGGGTCTTGGCGGCGCGGGCTGGCCCGCCGTTGCGGCTGCGCAGGTCGCGAGCCCCGCCACCCCGCCGCCGTCCACGGCGCACATGGGGCAAACGATACCGGGCAGTGACCTGCCCGACGATCCGACCATGCTCGACCCCTCGGCCCCGCTGGCACCCTTGCCGGAGATCGGCGTCGCCTGGCCCGACCTGGCGACCGCGCCCGGCGACGCGATGGCGACCATCGTCGCCACCGTCGATGCGGCGGCGGAGCGGCGCTATCGCTGGCGTGTCGACGGGATCGAGGGCGCGGGTGAACTGGTCCGCCAGCGTTTCGAGCAGCTCTCCACCCTGGACGCCAATGACGGCGAACCCGCCAATGCCGCGCAGCTCGACCGGCGCGCGCGCGAGGATGCCCAGCTGCTGACCAATTTGCTGCGCGGGGCGGGCTATTACGACGCGCAGGTGACAAGCCGGATCGAGCCGGGCAACGAGCCGACCGTCCTGCTGGAGGCGGTGCCAGGCAATCTCTATCGCTTTGCGGGCGTGACGCTTGATGGGGTGAAGGCGGCAGGCGACAAGGCCGCGCCGTTGGAAAAGGCGTTCGGGATCAAGCCGGGCGATCCGGTCAACGCCGACACCATCGTCGCTGGCGAGGCGCGGCTGAAGACCGTGGTGGGCGAGGAGGGCTTCCCCTTCGCCAAGGTCGGCGACCCACAGATCGTGGTGGACCGCGCCGCGCGCACCGCAACGCTGGACCTGTCGGTCGATCCCGGCTCGCCCCGCCGCTATGGCCGGATCGTCATGGCCAACGACAGGCTGTTCGACGCCAAACATGTTCAGGAGATTGCCCGCTTCGCGCCTGGCCAGCCCTATGACTCCGCCGGGCTGGACGATCTGCGCCGGGCGCTGGTGCAGACCGGGCTGGTGTCATCGGTCGACGTGAAGCCGGTGCCCGGCGACACGCCCGAGACGGTGAACGTCGCGGTCGCGCTGGAGCCTGCGCCGCCGCACACCATCGCGGGTGAGCTGGGTTACGGCACCGGCGAAGGCGCGAGCGCGACGGTGAACTGGACCGACCGCAACTTCTTCCCGCCGGAGGGCGCGCTGACCCTGCGCAGCGTTCTCGGCACCCGCGAACAGCTGGGCGCGGTCGTATTCCGGCGCAACAACTTCCAGGGTCGCGACCGGGTGCTGACCGCGCAATTCTCGGCCGCGCACATCCTGCGCGACGCCTATGAGGCCAAGACGCTGTCGCTGTCCGCCGGGCTGGAGCGCCAGACGAACATCTTCTTCCAGAAGGCCTGGACCTGGTCGCTGGGCGGCGAACTGCTGACCTCCGACGAGCGCGACGTGATCGAGAGCACCGGCCAGCCGCGCCGGCGGACCTTCTTCATCGGCGCGCTGCCGACCAGCCTCAATTATGACGGCTCGGACGATCTGCTCAATCCGACGCGCGGCTTCCGCCTGGGCGGGCGGATCAGCCCCGAGGTGTCGCTTCAGGGCAGCGTGTTCGGCTATACCCGGACCCAGATCGACGCCAGCCTCTATCACCCGTTCGGCGAGCGGGTGGTGCTGGCGGCGCGGACCCGGCTGGGCACGATCCTGGGCGCGCCGCGCGACCAGATCGCGCCGTCGCGGCGTTTCTATGCGGGCGGCGGTGCCTCTGTGCGCGGTTATGGTTTCCAGGCGATCGGGCCGCGCGATGCGAACAATGACCCGATCGGCGGGCGGAGCCTGGCCGAATTCTCGATCGAGGCGCGGGTGCGCACCTTCGGGAATTTCGGCGTCGTGCCGTTCCTGGATGCGGGGAATATCTCCACCTCGCCGCTGCCGCGCCTGACGGGCCTGCGCTTCGGCACCGGGCTGGGCGTGCGATATTATTCCAACTTCGGGCCGATCCGCCTCGACGTCGGCACCCCGCTCAATCCGCAAAAGGGGAGTAGTCGGGTCGCGGTCTATGTCTCGCTGGGGCAGGCGTTTTGACCGAGGACGCAGAGCCCGCACCCGCCGCCCGGCGGGGATTCCGATGGGGTCGCGCGGTCGCCATCGCGGTGGCGGCGTTGGTCGGTATCGTACTGGCGGCGTTGGGCATCGTCGATACCTCGATCGGGCATCGCTGGGTCGCGGACCGGATCGCGACCATTCGCACGCCGACGGGGCTTCGCTTCTCGGTCGGGCGGATCGACGGGTCGCTCTATTCCGACATGCGGCTAATCGATCTGCGCGTCTATGACCTGGACGGGCTGCTGGTGCAGGTGCCGCAGGCACGGCTCGACTGGCGGCCCCTGAACTGGGCGCGCGGGACGCTCGATATCCGCCGGGTCGAGGCCGCGACGGCGACCTTGTTCCATGTGCCCCATACCCGGAGCACGGGGCGGCAGACCCCGATCCTGCCCGATTTCGATATCCGCATCGATCGGCTGCGGCTCGACCGGCTGGTCCTCGCGCGGCGGGTGCTGGGGCGCGAGCGGGCGGCGAAGGTCGAGGGGCGGGCGGATATTCAGGGCGGCCGCGCGGTCGTCACGCTGTACGGCGTGGTGGCGGGCAGCGACCGGCTGCGCCTGCATCTCGATGCCCGGCCCGATCACGACCGTTTCGATCTGGGGGTCGAGGCGTGGGGCGTGAAGGATGGCGTGTTGGCCCGGGCGGCGGGCGTTCGTGCGCCTGTCTCGCTCAACATCGCCGGGGCGGGACGCTGGACGCGCTGGGACGGTGTGGCGAAAGGCCGGATCGGCGGACAGCGCGCGGTCGATCTGCGCCTGTCGGCCCAGGCGGGCCGCTATGCCCTGTCGGGACAGGTCGCGCCGTCGCTGGTGCTGCACGGGCGGCTCCAGCGGCTGACCGCAGCACGCGTCATCGTCGCCGGACAGGCCGATTTCGCGGAACGGCGGCTGAACGGCGCGCTCGTCCTGCGCTCGCCCGCATTGCGTCTGAAGGCGCGGGGGATCGTAGATCTGGGTGCGAACCGTTTCGAGGGCTTGCGTGTCGACGCCAAGCTGGTCCGGCCCGAGGCGCTGTTCCGCAACATGAGCGGGCAGGCGATCGGGATGACGCTGCGCCTCGACGGCGCGTTCGACCGGGCGGCGTTCGATTATCGACTGGCGGCGACACGCTTCGCCTTCGACCAGACCGGATTCGAGCAGGCGGTCGCGGCGGGCAAGGGCCGGTTGCAGGGCCGCTGGCCGCTGACCCTGCCGGTGCGCTTCACCGCGACGCGCGTGACCGGCGTGGGGGAAGCGGCGGGGGGCATCCTCCACCGGCTGACCGCGGCGGGCGACCTGCGCATCACCCCGCGCGCGATCATGGGGCAGGGGCTGGCGCTCCGCTCGGACAAGCTGGCGGGGCGGTTGAACCTGCGCATCGACCTGACCAATGGGCGCTATGATGTCGGGCTGGACGGCGCGCTCCAGCGTTACCTGATCCCCGGTCTCGGCATCGTCGACGTGAAGTCGCGGCTGTCCGCCGTACCCGGCCCGGACGGCCATGGCACGCGTGTCGTCGGGCACGGCGAGGCGCAGGTCCGGCGGCTCGACAACGTCTTTCTCCGTTCGCTGGCGGGGGGGCTGCCGCACCTGACCACCGATCTGGAGCGCGGGACCGACGGCGTCTTCCATTTCCGCCGCCTGGTGCTGAGCGGCCCCGACATCCGGCTGACCGGCGAGGCGATCCGGCGGCGCGACGGCACCTTCCGCTTCGTCGGCGGCGGGCGGCAGCGTCGCTATGGTCCGGTTCAGATGGTGCTGGACGGGCGGATCGATAAGCCGACGCTCGATTTGCAACTCGCCTCGCCCAATGCGGCGATGGGCCTGGGCGACGTGCGCGCGCATCTCGACCCGACCGATCAGGGCTTTGCCTATCGCGCGGCCGGGGACTCGCGGCTGGGGCCGTTTCAGGCAAGCGGTGCGATCCTCTTGCCGCGTGGACAGAATGCGGTGATCCAGATCCAGCCCTTGCTGGTCGCGGGCG